>LWDU01039457.1_pt1 | contig 288444 bp, 264 predicted proteins | sample 727161 | NCBI WGS metagenome assembly LWDU01 (sample SAMN04566230, study PRJNA314399) | hydrothermal vent metagenome | isolation source: deep sea hydrothermal plume seawater | place: Mexico: Gulf of California, Guaymas Basin | collected 2004-07-11 | reverse complement strand
GTCCAGAGGGGGTCTATCTGCGGCGCGAGCTGCGGCTCGAGATCGAAGAGCTGAAGGTATAGTCACCGGCCCCCGTCCGCCGCGGACGCCCGGGCCGAGAGAGCCGCAACATTCTCTACCCGAGCGCCCTAAAGGATGAACATATGGGGCCCGGCTTCGGGCTCGGGGATGCCGAGTTCGGCGCGGACCTCGGCGAGGGGGCGGGGGAGCAGGGCTTGGTGGTCTCCCGCGATGTCGCCGGGGCATTCCAGGCCGCGCTCGATGGCCGCGGCGAAGAGTTCGGCGGCATTGGGCCGGGCGAGCACCGCCGTGATGGGCTCGATGTCGGGGAAGGGCAGCATGCCCACCTCGAAGAGCAGGAGCGAAGCCAGCAGCGATGAGAAATGGCTCTCGCCCCGGGCGGCGCCCACCAGGAAACCCTGGAGCGCGACTTCGGCTTCGGGGGTCGTGCCGTAGCCCGCCAGCACATGGGTGAGGTCGTGGGGGATCAGGTTGTCCTGGTCGTCGTCGGGCAGCCAGGCGAAACCGTTGCGGCGGTAGAACTCGAAGAGCCCCCGGCCGAGGGAGTCTGCCGGCAGGTTGCCCAGGGCCTCCATCTTCTTCGTGAGGGCGTCGTCGCCCAGGCCTTCGACGAAGGGTTCCACCAGGTCGGGCTGGCGCACCCGCTCCCAATCGGCGTAGACCCGCTCGCGGTCGTTGGCGAGGTAGTCGGCGGCGAGCCGCTGAAAGCCGTCGTCGATTTCCAGCGCGGCGAGGTACTCGGCCACCCCCGCGGTGAGCGCCGCGCTCGGCGGGTGGCGCACCAACTCGAGCATCACGAGGATTTCGCCCACCGCTTTGCGCAGCCGGGGCTTTTCGATGGCGGCCGGCGGCGGACGGCGGAACCCGCATGACGTGCCGGGCCAGGGCTTCGAGCAGGTCGCGCTGCTCTTTTGTGGGGCCGCCATCCACGTCGGTGACGGTATAGAGCGTGCCGACAACCGAGGTGCGCGTTTCAAGATCCAAGTGCAGCATGGTCAAATCTCCTGAGTGGGTTAGGGCGGCTTTGGCCCTGGCGCTGAAAGTGCCCAGCTTGAATGTTCGGGGCCCTCTTTCTGGGAATCAGACTCATTGAGTACGTTCAAGGGGCCTGTGACGTCAAGTCAAGAAGCACCGCGCGCCCTCGCCACGGGCTTGGTTTCCGCCGTCGTTCCGGACGACCAACTCGAAGAAGCGGCGATGGCGATTGAGAATAGGAACCAGGTGATGTGCTCCGGGAGCCAGGAGTTCCGGGATCGGATGAAGGCATTCGTTAAGGGCGAGCGCTGAAGTGAGACGCTGGGGCCACCCGGTCTTCGTCCATCCGAGGGGGATTCTGTCCCAACGTCCATCGGGGGGCTCGCCTAGACCTTCGGGTCGGGGCGTTTTGCGTTGTCCCTGCCTGCAGGCGTGATGCGAGGTGGCTAGGGTGTCCTGCGAAGACATGCTCAATCTCCCCGGAGCGCGTTCAGAGCGCAATTAGATCAGGCATTTAGCAGGACAGGGGGCGTCATCAGAGGACATCGAGGCCACACAAGTGGGTGGCCCAGGGCGGGCTCGAACCGCCGACATCGCTATTTTCAGTCGCGTGCTCTGTATTAAATAACGGAATAAAAACAGATACTTGAGATCTCCATAGGTCAGTTGGCGACCGCATGGCGACCCTATGCGCCCGCGACTCGGGTCGGCTCTAGCCTGAACACATGCCTGAGCCGGCCTGGAGGCACCACCTCCACAAGCTGGATACCGACTAGGACGAGCCGGCTAGGGCGATCAGGCTCTCTGGGCGCAATAAGTCGACCCCGGCGAATGAAATCTCACCACAATTGCGTACTGGCTGCCACTTAACGGCATACACCTTTAGGGGGCCTGCCATGCGCTTGCTTGCTCTACCTCTGATTTTGACTCTCTCGCTCGTTTCCAGCTCGGCTTTCGCCGCGACTCTCAATGTCGTCGGAGGCCAGTTGCTCGGGGCGTCGGGCGTCGATGTCGGCGGGACGCTTTATAATGTCGACTTCCACGATGGGACGTGCATTGCCTTGTTCAACGGTTGTGATGAGGTCTCGGACTTCACGTTTCAAACGGAAGAGTCCGCCTTATTGGCCTCTCAGGCGCTGCTCGATCAGGTCTTCCTCGATGGAGTTGCTGGAAGTTTTGACAGTTTTCATTTGCTCGCAAGTGTGTGCTTCGAGGAGGAGTCCGACTGCACCATCATCACTCCTTATGGGTTCTCTGAGGATGGATCTGAGGACTACGACGCTGATTGGGAATTTTCTGCCTATCCGGTTCGCTCCGCTACCGGTGCGCGGAACCCCTACAGACCTTTCCGCGAGTACGGCCCTCGCGAGAGCCCGCTACAGGCCGGTAGCCCCTGGGTCCAGTGGTTCAGGCGGAGCGAACCGGATAGGCAGAGGGAATTTAACTACGCGGAGGTCGAGGGCCTTGACGATATCGATGATTATGGTTGGCATGGCAGCGATCACGATTTCGAGGTCGGCCTCGATGACGAGCACTGGACTGAGCGCGCTGGGTTTGCGGTGTGGTCCCCCGTCCCCGCACCGTCCACCACTCTCCTCCTAGGCCTCGGCCTAATGGGTCTCGCGGGGAAGGGCCGTCGGCGCAATCGCTCCTAACTCTTCTCTCTGAGTACATGGCACCCGGGCTCGCTCGTAGAGGGGTTCGGGAGCCGTAGGTTCATCCGGGCGGATGCTTCAGTCCGAGATGAGTCAGGACGTGATGCCAGCTACGTCTGCCGATCATACTTCACGCCGCGCCTCGCTCTTCGGATTGGGGCGTTTTGCGTTGACTCCTGCCTGGAAGCACCATCTCAGGCGTCTAACCTTGGGAAGGCTCCATCGATGAGAACACGTTCATCTTCAAAGAAAATTGGATCAATCCTAGTGCCGTTTCTTCCACTTATCTGCCGCTTTCCCGGAACGGGCCCCTTCGGGCCTACTTGTCAGAACACCTACTATCGGTGGTGCAGAAAACGCTGCTTGTTTTTTCTATTCCCCCCTGCTTATCGAAATGAATTCCCTGTTCCTTGTCACGGGGAATTCGACGCTATAACCACGGAATCTCTCTGAAATCTTGGGCCTGATTCGCTCAGACGAGTCCGAAATCGAAGAAATTCCCTGTATTCCCCCTGCCTAACAGGGATCCACCCACAGAGACGAGTTCGCCCCAGACTCCCCCCAACTCCCTCCACCGCCATGTAGCCTGCCGACGCAGAGACCAGCCACATACATCCACAGTTCGACCGATCAAATCCCGCGATTCCGCAGGGTTTTGGCGAGATCGGATTTCTGAAGTGGGCCGGAGACGGCGGGTTCAGGGGCCGAATGAAGCCATGGCCGTCAGTCTTCTCTGCGGCCAAGTAGACCGTTCGCTTTCGTCGTCGATTCGCCTTAGCGAATTTAGGCTTAACGGAGTAGCGCTATGGGTTCGGAGTTTTCCTTGCTAAGCGGGCGGCTCGATCCAACGGTCCAGGTTGCCATTCGTGTAGGTTGCTGAGGCACACGCCCGATGGCGTAATGGCGCTGACGGAGCAGTCAGTCCGGCGTATAGTTCCGCGCCATGCAACGGCTCTGGATTCGAATCTATTGGCCCCTCCTCCGCGTACTCGACCAATGGCGACTGCGCCGACTGATGCGTCGTCATCCGGGTCTCGAGATTCATCCCGACGCCTCAACAAATTTGGTATTCGCCCGATTCGAGCTCGCGCCGAGTGCCCGACTGCGAATTGGTCCTGATGTTTATACTGAGCGGCGACGCGACGCCGTCTGCTTTCGTGTCGACTCCAATGCCGAAGTCGATATAGGGGCGGGAACATGGCTCTACACCGATCTCGGCACGATTCACCTGCGCGCCATGCGGGATGGGCGTCTGATTGTGGGGCCGGAGTGCTGGCTCCACGCCTGTCATATCAGCGCCAAGGAACTCGTCGAATTGAGCCGAAAGGCATGGGTGGGCCCCGGCTCCCGAGTACTCGATTCCGATCAGCACGCCCTCGACGCCGACCATCCACAAAGGACTGAGCCTATTCGACTCGGAGAGCACACCTGGATCAGCGCGGATGTCACAATCATGCGCGGCGTCGAGATCGGCGACCACAGCGTGATCGGCGCGCGCGCGCTCGTCACACGCTCTATCCCGCCACATAGCCTGGCCTTTGGCAACCCGGCGGCCGTTCGGGGAAAAGTTGGCGACCGGTCGGAAATTGGCCTTTTCAGGGCTTCCGATTCGACAATGCATCAGCCATAACAGCGTGACCATTTCCTCTGGGCCGACGTCGAGGAAGTGTCGGAGAGCGGCTTGCCGACTGGATATCGGGAACATAGGCTCCCTTTCTGTTCCAACAAGAATAAAATCGAGACTCCTGCATGAATCCCTTCACACGCCCATCGACGCTTGGTCTGATCGCGACAATCTGCACGGCCAATTTTGTTGCCGCGGACGTCCCTAGTGAAAAGGCCGCCGTTGCCACGCTGCCACCAATGGGTGAACACGCCCTATGGGTTCCAGACCGACTGGCACAACATAGTGTGCTCTTCGATGGTGACTCGGGCGAAGTCCTGGCGGTCCTTGATTCTCCATCACTGATCACCCCAAAGACGCCACTCTTCCTCCCATCGCGCAACGAGATCTACTCGGTCGACATCGCTTACTCGCGCGGTACCCGAGGCGAGCGCGTCGACTACGTCAGCGTCTATGACGCGACAACGCTCGGATTCAAACACGAAATCGTATTCCCCACACGCTCTGGCTCGAGCAATACGTCCCAGCATTACGCGGAACTGATCGGCGAGCGCTTCGTTGGCGTGTTCAACCAGTTCCCCAATACGTCAGTCTCGATCATTGATCTACTTGAACAGAAATTCGTCGAAGAGATCATCATCACCGGCTGCGCGGGGATCTACCCGATTGATGCACATCGTTTTGCCTCACTGTGCGGCGATGGTTCGACTCTCGTTGTTGAACTCGACGAGGCCGGACATCAAAAGCGAATCACTCGCGGCCCAAAATTCTTCGATGTCGTCGAAGACGCAGTCACCATGTCAGCGGGTCGCCGTGGACTCCGCTGGACCTTCATCTCATTCGCCGGCCAGGTCCACACCGTCGACTTCTCGGGGCCCACGCCGGTCGTCGAAGCGGCCTGGTCGCTCGTGGACGAAGCGAGCAAGATGGACGGTTGGCGGCCGGGTGGTCTGCAATTCGTGGCGCTCCACAGCACGAGCAACCGGCTGTTCGTCGTCATGCACCAGGGAGGGGACGGAAGCCACAAGGACGCGGGACCTGAGATCTGGGTCTGGGATCTGTCGACCCACGAACGAATCGGCCGTTTCGATTCGCCCAACATGACGGCTGCATTTCTCGCACCGATGATGGGAGTCGATGAGAGCAGCTTCACGCGGAATGTCCTGAACTGGATCTTGCCGTCCGAGGGCGTACACACGATTGCAGTGACCCAGGACGACAACCCGCTGCTCTTCGTCCGTCATGGCACGCTAGGGGTTGTCGGCGTCCTCGACTCATCGACGGGCGATTCATTGCGCACGCTGACAGAAGCGGGGCTCGCCGGTCCCACGCTACGAGTCCCCTAGCGTGGACCCCGTTCTCAACTGGATTCTCCGCTGCGACCTCGCATTGTTATTCGCGGTCGCAGCCGCACATAAACTCAGCGACCTCTCGACATTCGTTCAGACGCTGCGGGATTACCGGGTACTACTGGGCTCCCTGGCTCCACCCGCCGCCGCCGTGGTCATCCTCGCAGAGATTGGAATCACCGCCGAACTCCTGATTGCATCAGACATCCGACCCGTTGCCGGCGCCGCCATCGCACTGTTATGCGTGTACTCCTTCTCGATCGCAATCAATTTAGCCCGGGGCCGTCGTGAAATCGACTGCGGCTGCCTCGGCCCGTCAAAGCGAAGCCCGATCTCGAATGCCCTGCTATTTCGAAATGCCGCCCTCGCCTTTGCAGCCGCCCTCATCATGATCCCCGTCTCGTCCCGCTCGCTCCACCTGGTCGACGTCCTCACGATTGCCGGCGGGCTCGCAGCCACGGCCCTCGTCTTCATGGCCTCGCAACAACTGGCGGCGCTGACCGCCATGGCCCGCATTCGGAGAACCGCACATGACTGAAGCCCTCCTCGTCTCGAACGCCGTTTTGTGGATCGTCACCGTCGCGCTCGGTTTCGTGGTCGTCGCCCTCACCCGACAAATCGGCTTGCTACACGAACGCATCGCGCCCGTCGGTGCATTGGCGACTTCTGCCGGCCCCGAGGTCGGAGATCTTGCACCCGACCTCAACTTGCAAGCCCTGGATGGTTCAACAATCGAGCTCGCAGCGAAGCGCACCCTGCTCTTCTTCCTGTCTCCGACCTGTCCCGTCTGTGAGACGATTCTCCCAACTCTATTGCGGATGGAAGGCGAGGAGGGATCGGATCTACGGGTCCTTTTGGCGAGCGATGGCGATCCGAATGAGCACACCCGCTTCGCGAAGCAAAAAGGGCTGGACCGCTCCGCCTATGTTCTTTCGATGGAACTCGGAATGCGCTTCGAAGTCGCCAAATTGCCTTATGCCGTTCTAATCGACAAAGAGGGTCGCATCGCAGCCAAGGGAATCGTCAACACGCGCGAACATCTCGAGAGTCTCTTCGAGGCAGAGCGACTTCATCTGGCCTCGATTCAGGAGTACCTTCAGCAGAGCGATGAGGCTGAAGTCTTTCAGCTTCCGCGCGCGGGAGCAGGATCATGAAAAGCATGGATGAATGGATCGAAGACCGGTCGCGTGCGATCGCGCGCGGTACAAGTCGGCGAACGTTCGTGGCGCGCTTGGGTGCACTGCTGACAGCCGGCACCGTCCTTCCTCTACTACCGGTCGCACGCGCATCCGCGAATCCAAACGCCAAACGAGTCCCGGCTCCCGTCGAGACAATCGAAGGACCCGCCGGTGACCCGAAGAGCTGTGAATACTGGCGACACTGTGCGATCGACGGCTTCGCTTGCGCATGTTGCGGCGGTAGTTCAACCACGTGTCCTCCCGGAACCGAAGTTTCACCGGTGACCTGGGTCGGGACCTGTCTTAATCCGGCCGACGGCAAGGACTACCTGATTTCCTACAACGACTGCTGCGGGAAGACCATGTGCGGCCGATGTGTATGCAATCGAAACGAAGGGGAGCGACCCGAATACCACTGGTACCGCAATAACGACATCAATTGGTGCGCGGGTGCAACATCGCAGGTCTACAACTGTTCGATCGCAGTCGTGATCGGGCAGGCGACCGAGCGCCAACCGGAAAATTGAAGGGACGATGCCTGGCCGCTGCCGCACTCCTCATCTGTGGGACCCAAGCGGCCGACGCCGATGAATCGCGAACACGGCCGCCCGAGGAGGGTTATGTCCTGCATTGCTCTGGATGCCACGGACTCTCGGGTGAAGGTGTTCCCGGCACCACGCCGACGCTTCACGGCATTTCTCGATTGGCGAGCACACCAGCGGGCAGAGCCTACCTAGCAAGTGTGCCAGGAGTTGCACAAGCGCCGATCGGCGACGCCGAACTCGCCCGTCTACTCAACTGGGTGTTGAAGACTTTCTCAGACGCCACGCCGGTCCCACCCTACTCGGCCATTGAAATCGGAACATTCCGCCGTGAACCGCTGCGAAGTACCGGTGCTGCTCGCGCCGCACTGGCGGTCCCGTAGCCTCTCACGACGGCCCAAAGTGTCCCAACCCAGTCCCCATGATGGACGTGTCAATCAAGGGTCGATCGACAAACAGGGGCTACGAATGAATCAGGCCGTTATTCGTCTCGCCAGAACTCTGGAAGCGTCACGCGCAGACCAATTGTCTCGCGTACATCGAGACCGAATTCGCCGGTCACGCCCGAGTCGTTCTCGCCTGAACCGGAGATGGCAACTTGAATGCCGGCGCCCAAATCAATACTGATCTGACTCGATCCCAACGAACCGATCGGCAATACGATCCCGAAGGCCGCGTCGCGCGTAGTCATCAATCCGCCGAGCGCGAGATCGACTATGGCGCCTGTGTGTCGGCTCTCCGACCGCTGATTGATTCCCAATTTATCAGCCAATTCGTTATGCGTGAAGTCGGCGGACGCGGCATAGCGCGACCGCCTCCATCAACTCCGCCTATAAACGGGCGCACGCTTCTCGAGGAAGGCCATCATCCCTTCCTTGGCATCAGGCCCCCTCGAACACAAAATCTGATTGCGGTTCTCGATCGCCATGGCGGCTTCGAGACTCGAGGCATCCACGGCTGCCGTGATCCCTTCTTTGGTGAGTCGCAGACCCATCGGCGAGGTCGTCAGCATTTCATCGATATAGGGCTGCGCGGCCGCTTCGAGTTCCGAGTCCGGAACGACTTCAGAGACCAGTCCCGTCGCGAGTGCGCGATCGGCCTGAATGAAGCGTCCAGTCAACATGAGTTCAGAAGCGATCGATATCCCAACGAGTCGTGGCAGAAAATAACTGACGCCCATATCACAGGCCGACAGCCCAATTCGAATGAACGCGGCGTTCATGCGCGCGCTCTCACCGGCGATTCGAATGTCTGATGCGAGCGCGAATGCGAATCCACCACCGCAAGCGGGTCCGTGAATGAGCGAGATGATGGGCTGAGGACATCGCCGCATTCGGATGTAAGCCTCTGCCAGATAGCCCTGAAATCCCATTCCCCCACCGAAGGGTGTCTCGTGCTCCCGAGAGCCCACCTGCTTGATATCGAGGCCGGCACAGAAAGCGCGGCCCTCGCCTCGGAGAACAACGATTCGCGTGTCGTCGTTCTCGTACAAGCTGCCGAAGTAGTCCCGAAGCTCGGTCACCATCGGTGTGTTAATCGCGTTCATCGCCTCGGGTCGATTCAAGCTGACCCAGTCCACCTGCCCCCGCTTCTCGACGAGGATCGTCTCATACTCTTGCGCTTCGCTCACCATGTCCTCCTATAAAATTCGTTGTCGTCAACCGGATTGTATCAGCGGGCAAGCGACAATAGTTGCCTGCTCGCCGGCGATTCTCTTCACGCAGAACAGCCCATATTGCGCCGCGAGATGTAGATTTCCGCCAAGGTTTATGCGTCCAATTCGGGGCATGAGAGAGGACACCGGCCATGGCCGAGAAAACGGCTGGCACGCGGATGTCACCTGGATGGAACAACCATCGCTCGGCTCGATCGCATAACTGATCGAAGGGACGCCGATCGGCGGCGACATCTTGTTCTCGGACAGCCACGCCTGCTACCTCGGACTTCCGACCGAACACCAGAAGCGCATCGAATACCTGCACGGGCATCAACGACGACCGCATTTTTCTCGCCGGCTACGACTCCACGAGGCCTACGGATGAATTAGTCGAACAGATCAAGAAGGAGATTCCTTACGCCTACGAAAGAGGGGTCTTCGGCGTTCCGACGTTCGTCGTCTGTGAGGATCTCTATTGGGGGGCAGATCGCATAGGGCAGACCGCCTCTCGAAGGCTAATCCGCAGCGGGCTCCTGGCTCGAGCCCACCCATTGTCCATTTGAGAACAAATTCGCATTGATTTGACTCTATTCGCGCTGATAATCGCGAAAAGGCGCCATTCTGGCTGGAGCTTAGACCAATCTTAGAGTATTCTCTAATCTCATAGAGCACTCCACCGATAGATCCTCTGGAAGTCATTTTTAGTAATCAGCGAGACTCGCTTTGCCAGACACGCCATCTCACCAGCAAGACACGCCCCAAGTGCCCGCTACCCCGAGCCGCCGTGAACGTCGGAAAATCGAGGTCCGATCTCGGATCTACGGTGTGGCCCGAGATCTGTTTACGAAGCAGGGATTCGAGACGACGACCGTCGACGAGATCGCGCGGGTCGCCGATGTCGCGCCCGCCACCTTTTTCAACCATTTCCAGAGCAAGCAGGCGCTTCTCGGCCTCATGACCGGCGAAGTCTTCGAGTATCTCCACGCGATGACCTCCGAGCATCTCGAGCGCGAGGGGTCCGCAGACGAGAAGCTTCGCGCCTTCATTTCCTCCGCGACCGAGGGCATCGCCGCCAGCCGCGGTGTGGCCCGGGATGTGCTGCTGGAATTCATGCGCATCGACGCAACACCGAATGGCCCCCACCCCTACCTCGAACGACTCTTCGAGCCCTTCGTGACGCTCATCGAAGAGGGCCAAACCGCAGGCGTCATGCGGGACGATCACGATGCGACATTCCTGGCCCAGATGGCGGTGGGCATGATGAACTCCGCGATCACCAATTGGCTCGCAGATCCCGAGTATGCGGTGGAAGCTGGACTCATCGAGGCCGCTGAGTTCGCGCTGGCGACGCTCGCCCCTCGCTCTACGCCGGTATCCGCAAATGCGAAGGCCAGCGAAAGCAACCAATCCCACCCCAACAGACAAGACCAGAGGAAGACGAACGATGGAAATTGATGTCGATTTTGCTCAGTCCACCAGCTGGAATCATGAAATGCAGGATCGCATGCGATGGCTGCGAGAGAACGAACCGATCTTCTGGAGCGAGAAGACAAACTCATTCATCGTGAGCTGCTACAGCGACGTCGTGACTGTTTCAAAGGACAGCAAGCTCTTTTGCTCCGGCCAGGGCGTGCTCCCGGATCCACGCATCGCGAATATCGGAATGATCGACGAGGACGAACCCCATCACGGCGAAATGCGTGGTCTGGTCAATCGCGGCTTTACGCCGCGAATGGTTCAACAATGGGAAACCATCTTCAAGAAGATCACGGACGAGGCGATCGATGCGATCGCACCGACGGGCGAGTGTGATTTCGTCGAGGACATCGCGGTCCCACTGCCGCTGATCCTGATCGCCGAGATGATCGGAATCCGTCGGGAAGACCGGAACCGATTTCATCAATGGTCGGATGCCATGATCGGATCATCGGGCAACATGGATGATCCGGTGATCACTGCCGCCGCGGGAAAAGCCGCTCTCGAATATTTCACCTATGTCACCGAGGTCATCGAAGACCGACGAGAGAACCCCAAGGACGATCTCATCAGCATCCTCGTGCGTGCAAAAGATGAAGGGGTCCTCCATCAAGGCGAGTCGGGCTTCGGCGATCAACCACTCGGGGTACCGACCACAGCTGCGGAACGTGAAATGAGCAATGACGAGCTGATCAAGATGTGCATCTTGCTTCTCGTCGCCGGAAACGAAACGACGCGCAATGGCCTAACAGGGGCGATGCAACTTCTCATCGAAAACCCGGACATTCGCCAGCGACTGATCGACGATCCGGCCCTCATTCCGGCTGCCATCGAAGAAATGCTTCGATTGGTCTCGCCCGTCGTCTCATTCGCACGAACGGCGACCCGAGACACGGAGCTCCGCGGTGTGCCAATCAAAGAAGGCCAGAAGGTCTTGATGATCTACGGCTCAGCCAACCGCGACGCGGAAGTCTTCGAAAACCCCGATGACTTCGAGATCGACCGCAACGCTCAGCACCTCGGCTTTGGCATCGGCAATCATTTCTGCATGGGAGCAAACCTCGCACGCATGGAGCTTCGCGTCGCGTTAGTCGAGATCCTTCGGCGGCTCCCCGACATGTGCTATGCGACGAACGGCCCGGAGTTCGGCCCTTCCGCCCTGGTACGGAGCGTCGTCCACATGCACGTTCGCTTCACACCGGAGCAGGCGTCTTAGCAGGGGGCAGCAGAGTCACACGAACAGTCGCGCCATCCGACCGAGACTCCGCCGCATTGCGCAGCAGATTCAAGACGACCCGCTCGATGTCGGTGGAGAAGGGCTACCACTACGCAGTCGCGGCGAGTGGAATCGCGATCAATCCCGTCAGTAGAATGTGAAGACAGCCCGGAGGATGCTGCCGTCCCGGTCATGGATGATCCCAACGAGCAAGGTCGATCAGACTGGCGATCGCGACCCCCAAGACGAGGATTCGAGCTCGCCGGAATCAATCGATCGACCACCGACATGAAACCAGAGCTACGCTGAAATGGGCTCGCCTTCGAATTCGGCATCGTCGAAGTCCGTTCCAACTCACGGGCGAACCGGACGGACCCAAGAACTAGCGATCAAGCCAACGCTTGCACGATCGACTGCAAATTGGCGAGACGATCCATCTACTTCGAGAGCGAGGCCTCCCCTGAATTCCCTACATCGGGCGCTGATCTTCGACATGGATGGCGTGTTGATCGATTCCGAACCACTCTGGCGCCGGGCCGAGATCGAGATCTTCGCAAGCGTCGGGCTCATCCTGCACGACTCGGATTGCCGGAAGACCCAGGGACTTCGAATCGACGAGGCGGTCAGCTACTGGCATGAGAGGAGCCCATGGTCCGGGCCATCCTGCTCCCAGGTCTCAGACCAGATCGTCGCTCGCGTGGCCGAACACATTCGACGTGAAGGCCAACTCATGAAGGGCGCACAAATCGCCCTGGATTGGGCCGCGAGTTCGAGCTGGCGCATCGCTCTCGCCTCCTCATCCACGCTCTTTCTGATCGAGACGACCCTGGATCAACTCGGAATCCGAGACTATTTCGAAGTCGTCCGCTCTGCCGAGAATGAAGCCGCCGGCAAGCCTCATCCAGATGTCTATCTCGGGGCCGCGCGGGATCTACGGCTCGAACCAGGGGCCTGCACCGCAATTGAGGACTCGGCTAACGGCGTTGCCGCCGCGCTCGCGGCTGGGATGCGATGTCTCGCTATTCCGTCCTCCGAAGACCGCGACGACCCTCGTTTTTCCTCGGCCACCGCCGTATTGTCCTCCCTCGATGAGCTCGAAGCGACAATCCAATCCCTGTCCCCTTTTTCAGGGAGCGTTTGAAACTCATCGCCACCCCATGTATTTTCAGTCTTCGTCACTCTTTATTGTGAACATCGTGAATGACTTGAAGCGGCTCGGTCGTTTCGGCCATTTAGATCGCAGTAGACGTGTCGAGTGTTGACCGCAGGGTCCCGTTCGAGTTCGGGATCCTGTGAACCCGGTCAGATCCGGAAGGAAGCAGCCGCAGCAGGGACTTGGCTGCGATCGGATAAGCCCTGCGGTCAACTCTCAGCATGCCTGCGAACGCGTAAAACGATCGAGTGCAGTCTTCAATAATCTTTCAATAGGTTGGGTCCCCCCTCTTGCCTGAGCATCCTCCTTTGATCATCGACCTGCCCCTCGCGATCGCATTGGATCGCCGATGAGTTACCAGGTCATCGCCCGCAAGTGGCGCCCCCAGAGCTTCGACGAAGTTTCCGGACAGGGTCATGTTACAAAGGCCCTTCGAAACGCAATTCGAAGCGAGCGAATCCCCCATGCGATCCTGCTCACGGGACCCCGCGGTGTCGGAAAGACGACCCTGGCGCGACTCATCGCGCGTTGCCTGAATTGTGAAAAGGGACCGACCGACGAACCCTGCGGCAGCTGCATGGCCTGCAGCGAAATTACCGAAGGCCGCTCGACGGATGTCCAGGAAATCGACGCCGCGAGTCGAACTGGCGTTGATGACATTCGAGAAGTCATCGAGTCGATTCGTTATGCCGCCGCACCGGGCAAATATCGCATCTTCATCATCGATGAAGTCCACATGCTTTCGACCTCGGCCTTCAATGCGCTTCTCAAAACCCTCGAAGAACCGCCACCGAAAAGCCTCTTCGTCTTCGCGACGACCAATCCAGAGAAGATCCCCTTCACGGTTCTCTCGAGATGCCAGCGTCACGATCTCCGGCGCATCGCCCTCGCCAGCGTCTCCGATCGACTGCGCGAAATTTGTAAGTCCGAGGGAATCCAGATTTCCGCCGGAGCGCTCGCGCAGATCGCGCGCGAAGGCGACGGATCGATGCGCGATGCCCAGACGCTCCTCGATCAGATCATCGCCTACGGCGGCGAAACCATCACCGACGAAACCATCGCGGAGGTCCTCGACCTCGTCGATCGTCGCGTGCTACGCCAAATCATCGAGGCCTGCATCGAAGGAGACGCCAAGCTCGCCCTTGAGTCGGTCGTGCTCGCGACAGCTGGCGGATCCGAGGCGCGGCGAATCGCCGACGCACTGCTCGAATTATTGCGAGACCTCGTCGTCTTGCGTGTGGCACCGAATGGCCAGGGGCTCTTCGACGGAACGGACGAGGAGCGCGCCGAACTCATCGCGTTGAGCTCGCGAACCGAACCCACACGCTTGCGCCGCATGTTCCGAGCGCTCGTGCGCGAAATCGAAGATCTTTCCTGGGCACCGCGCCCCACCGCGGTTCTCGAAATGGCCGTGATTCGCCTGGCGACGCTGCCAGCGGGAGACGATGTCCAACAGCTTCTGACTCGCCTCGATCAGCTCGAACGTCGCCTGGCATCCAGTTCGGGCACGGGAGGAGCCGGCGGCGGAGCAGCCCCGTCAGGCGGTCGAACGGCGGATCGTGGACCGAGACGGCGGCGAACCGAGCCAGTCGGCGAGAAACCATCGCAGACCGCATCTGCGCCCTCTGTTGTGCCCCCTGCCGCGCCGCCTAACAAGCCAACATCACATGCTTCGGATTCGCGCCCGCCCGCGCCAACAGCTCCGAAAGCGGCACCGCCCGCGCCCGTTGCTAAAGCGACCAAGCGGAAAGGCAAAAGCGCTGCGACATCGCCGGCGCAAACTCTCGGCGGCGGTGCCTCACCCGAGGCCCTCTTCGATCGATTCCGTGGAAAAGCGCTCGAGAGTGATCGCAGCCTTTTCGCCAGTCTCGAAGCGGCAAAGCTCCTCTCGATCGAGGGCAACAATATCGTCCTCGGCGCGGAAGTCGCATTCCATGCAGAACGGCTCACGACGCGAATTCCTGATCTCGAAAATTTCGCCAGCGATCTCTTTGGGCAACCTGTTCGCGTCACGGTCGAAACGGAAAGCGCCCATCACCCACAAAAAGGCAATACGGATTCCCGCGAACACTCGCGCAAGCGCCGCCAGGAGGCGCTTAATAGTGAGCCAGTGAACCTGGCACTCGAGATCCTCGAAGCAGAAATCGTCGAAATCCGACCGCTTGGAGAAAACCGGTGAACCCCAACGACATGCAGGAAATGCTCAAGCGTACGGAACAAATGCAGAGCCGCATGGGTGATATGCAGAAAGAACTCGCCGCACGCAGTTTCGAGGCGAGCAGCGGAGGCGGCATGGTGGAAGCCACGGTCTCCGGCGCCCTGCGCGTGGTCTCGATCAAGATCGAGAAAGCCCTTCTCGCTGGGGAAGATCAGGCGATGCTGCAGGACCTCGTTGCTGCCGCCGTGAACGCCGCCCTCACCAAGGCTCAGGAGTCCGTCGGCCAAGAACTCGCCCGGGTGCAGCAGTCCATGCTCGCCGGCCTGGGAAGCTAGTTTGTCGACTTCGCCGGCGATGGACCGACTCGTGGAAAGCCTGAAGCGCCTACCGGGCATCGGTGAAAAGTCGGCCACCCGGCTCGCCTATTTCCTTTTGAGCGCGCCCCACGATCTCACCTTCGAACTCTCCGAAGCAATCGCCCGACTTCAGAGGGACACGGTCGTCTGCGATTCTTGTTTCACGCTTTCGGATCGAACGCCCTGCCCGGTCTGTGCGCATCCGGGTCGCGACACGACGCTGATCTGTGTGGTCGAAGAGCCCGCAGACATGGCCGCCATCGAACGCAGCGGCAGCTTCAAGGGTCTTTACCATGTTCTCGGCGGCGCACTTTCGCCGATCGATGGAATGGGGCCGGATTCACTTCGGGTGAGCGAACTCGAAAAGCGCGCTCAGGTCGACGGCGTCAAGGAAGTCATCCTCGCGACGAATCCCACCGCCGAAGGCGATGCCACGGCCCACTACCTCGCCGATCGACTCGAACGCTCCAACCAAGAGCGCGGATCCAACATAGAAGTCACTCGAATCGCGTCCGGCATGCCGCTCGGCGGAGACCTCGAATACGCAGATCACGTTACAGTGAGCCGCGCGATCCGGCATCGACGCGCCCTCGCAGACTGAAGGCCGGAATCAGAGTCCCGATCAGAAGGGCAACGCGGCGAATAAACCACGGGACCCACTAAAGCTAGGAAGAATGCCGGCCGATCCCTGTTCAAGCACCACAGCCGAGTGCCGCCAAAACATGACAACACGCGGGGATGCGGGGCTGACGTGAGGCCAAGGTGAGGTGTTGCCGGCTCGACCCAACGCGGGGTAAGCTGGCAAAAGAGTCGATTTCCCGGACGGTTATAGAGGCAAATGCCGATGATGGAATCCCAGCTCGTGATGCAGCAACAGGACTTTGATCGAGTCCTGGCGATCATCCAAAAGCTGGTCCGAGATGCCAACGCCAAAGGCATTTTTGTCGTCGATAAGGCCGGACAGCTGATCGCAGAAACCGGCGAGCTTCAGGGAATCGACAGCACGAGCTTGGCCAGCCTCACAGCCGGCTGCGTGGCCGCGACCAGCGGACTCGCCAAGATCGTCGGCGAAGAAGAATTCCCGATTCATTTCCACCAGGGCCAGCGGGACAATCTGCATATGACCCTGGTCGGTGACCGCATGATCCTGGTCGTCGTTTTCGACGAGCGTAGCTCCCTCGGCCTCGTGCGATTGCGCGTCAAAAAGGCGGGCAGCGAACTCGCCAAGCTCTTCGAAGAAATGCGAAAGAACGCGGAAACCGCGATGCAGAGTCAGGATTCACCTTTCGCTGAGATTACGGACGACGATATCGATAACCTCTTTTCCGACTAACGCTCGAATCTTCAACCTGGCTCACCTCAGCGAAACCTATTCTACGATTCCACAAGGCTCCCCATGTCCTTCATAAATTACAGCTCGCGCGAGATCAACTGCAAGATTGTCTACTACGGACCTGGGCTATGTGGGAAGACGACGAATCTCCAGCACATCTACCTGAGAACGAATCCCGACGTCAAAGGCAAAATGATTTCGCTCGCCACCGAAACCGAGCGCACCCTCTTCTTCGACTTCCTACCCCTGGCGCTCGGTGAGATCCGCGGCTTCAAAACTCGCTTCCATCTCTACACCGTTCCCGGGCAGGTCTTCTACGACGCGAGTCGTAAGCTGATCTTGAAGGGCGTCGACGGCGTCGTCTTCGTGGCCGATAGCCAGATCGAGCGCATGGAGGCCAACCTCGAAAGCCTCGACAATCTCAAGGTCAACCTGAAAGAACAGGGTTACGACCTCGACAAAACTCCCTACGTCGTCCAGTACAACAAGCGCGATCTGCCTAACGCCGCGCCGCTCGAAGAGTTGCAGAAGCTTTGCAATCCGATGGGAGCGGTCGAGTTCGAGGCTTGCGCCACGACGGGCGAAGGAGTGTTCGAGACGCTCAAGGCCGTGGCGAAGGGCGTTTTGGCGGATCTCAAGAAGATGGGTAGCTGAGAACTCGCGCTCGTCTCGGATCGTCATTCTAGAAATTGTGTAGCTAGGGGCCGAGCACTTCGCGGTGTGGCGTGGCCTTTTGCGAATGGCTCGGCCGGCAGAGTGCGACCGGGTGGAGTGCATCGCGCGGCCTGGATATCGGCCGGCCCTCCGGACATAGCGACTGTCAGCAAAGACCTCGACAGCCTCGGCCTCAAGCGTGGCGCCAATCCCGCGAAGAGCGCGCATTCGGCAAGTCGAAGTAGAGCAGACATTAGTTGGCCGGGAATTCCGATGCCCATGGCTTCGAGTCGGCGATAGAAGCTCTCGGGCGGCCCCCGCCGATACTCCGCGTAGTCGGCAGACGTGTTGTTCCAGTCGATCTCACGACCGGCGTCGATGTTCTCATGGGGGGGGCGTCGGACAGACACCAGCATGCCGGGATCCGACCCAAGATACATTCATCACGGTCGAATCGTCGCCAGTCCCACTTGTTAGGCGGCCGCGTCCTCAGCAACATTGAGAGGGGTCAGCGCCTGACCGCGAAATTCGGCCACTTTGCGATTGATATCGCTCGCGGCGATATAAAGAGAAGGCACCAGGAAAAGTGTCACGATCGATGAGAGCGCCAGGCCCCATCCGAGTGCCAATGACATCGGCGACATGATGGCATCCCATCCGCCGAAGCCGTAGGCCGTCGGCAGGACGCCACCCAGCGTAGAAAGACTCGTCACGAGGACCGGGCGAAGTCGGGAGACGAACGCCTCGATGATGACTTCCGTTCGCTCCGTTTCGCTCGCACCGACTCGGAGATGCGCAATCGCCTGATGAACCGAATCGACCATCACGATCGATGCGTTCACGACGACACCCGAAAGACCGATGGTTCCGATCAGCGGCAGCAGGCTGAAGTTCATGCCGTGGACCCAGAACGTAAGTGCTACAAAGACTGCGGCGAAGGGCACGACGGCGATCACGAAGAACGCTTCGAGAAACGATCCGAGCATGATGGCAATGACGGCGCCAATCCCGAGGAGAACGGCTACACCGACGAAGGCGAGGTCTGCGACGGCTTCCCGAGACTGAACAACCTCGCCGGCGATCTCGATCTCCACGTCGGAGCGCCCGGCGAAGAGTGGAAGAAATTCCTGCTCGATTCGCTCGGCCACCGTCGTTCCTGTCTGGCTACCCTCAGGCGAAAGACCCGCGGTAATGAGGACGGAGCGCCGCCCATTTCGATGTTGAATCTTAGCCAGCGCGGGCGTTTCGATGGGATCGACTACGTCCCGGAGTAGAACGAGTTCGCCACGACTATTTCGAATCGGCATTTCGAGCAATGCATCGAGGGAACGACGCGCCGACGGCTCGAAGGCGACGCGAATCTCTGTCGTCTCATCGAGGTCGCGAATTTCAGAAGCAATGAGCCCATAGTAGGCGGCCTTCAGCGTTAAACCGAGATCCTCGGCGTTGAGCCCCTTGCGTGCCATACGTTCGGGGTCCGGATTGAGGTCGATTTGGCGCATCCCCGGCTTTTCATCCATCGAAATATCGACGACCCCGTCGATCTCCCCCAGAAACTGCGCCAGGGCAATACCCGTCTGCCGGCGAATAACATGATCATTGGCCACGACATAGATGCTGACTGGCTCGAGGCCCGGCGGACCGTCGAGGGTGACCTCGAAGCGAATATCAGCCTGGCTTGGCACCCGGAGTCCGGCGCGAACGACTTCGATCCATTCTGCCGAATTTCGCGATTTCGAACCGGGGAAGAGATGGACCGAGATGATGCCTTCATTCTCGGAGGATCCATATTCGCGCCCGAAGGACTGCGCATCCTGATGTCCGATTCGCGAGGTCACAGCGATCAGGTCGTCGTTCATGAGACCGGCAAGCTGGCCTTGAATCGCGTTGACATTTCCCTCGGTGTGCTCAATTGGCGTCCCGGGCGGCATCGTGACCTTGATCGAGAAGCCCGGTGAAGATTCCTGCGGAAAGAATTGGAATTCCATGCGCGGGACGACACCGAACAAGATCGCGAAGAACACAACGGCAAATCCCGCGATCATCTTTCCGCGATGGGGCAGCGTATCGTGCAGCGCTTGTCGATAACGTGCCTCGAGTCGCAATACGAACGCGCGCTTCGGACGTGGCCGTGAATCGCCGCGAATCATCGACATATGAGCGGGGAGAATCAAGAAACTCTCGAGCAGTGAAATCCCCAGCGCAATACACACGACGGCCGGAATTTGCCAGATGATTTTCGAAGCCATGCCGCCGATCGCCAACATCGGCGCGAAGGCGAGCAGCGTCGTCACCGCCGAGGCGATGACCGGGCGGGCGACTCGAACGGTGCCAGAAACCGCGGCCTCCGCTGGTGCCAGACCATCTTGTCGCTGTAGAAGAATTTTCTCCGCCACGACGACGGCATCATCAACTAACATGCCCAACACGATCACGAAAGCGATTGTCGAAATGAAATTGATCGTCATCCCCACGAGAGGCATCATGGCAATCACGCCAAGAATCACGAGGGGAACGCCTACACAGACCCAGGCCGCGGCGGATGGCGCCAAAAACAAGAACACGATCACACCGACGAGCACGAGTCCCATGGCACCGTTGGTCGCAATGACGCTCAGCCGATTTTGCATTTCGAAGGCGGCGTCGTTCACAATCGTAGTCGTAACGCCTGGCGGAAGCACGATCGCGTTCAGGGCGAGTTCGATATCCCGGCGAGTCGTGATCAGGTCAGCGTCCGCTTTCTTGACCGCGATGAGCGACATCCCCGGTTGGCCATTCGTTCCCACGATCAGGCCGACATCTTCGCGTGTGAGTTCGAGTCGAGCGACATCATGGACGCGAAGTGGACCCTCTTCTTCGAATCGAAGAATGACGTCGCCAACCTCCATCGGATCAACGAAGCGCTGCCACAGCACGACCTGACGACGATCCCCCGCGCTCTCGAGCACGCCCCCGGTATCAGAAACATTCCGACGTTTGATGGCGGAGACGATGTCGAGAATGGCCACGTTGTAGGCGCGTGCGGCATCCGGATCGACAAGCACGCGCAGCTCCGGATCCGGCATGCCTACGCGCGTCACTTCACCAACACCGCGAACGCGACGTAGCACGCGCTCGACCAACTTTCCGGCCTCTACCAGGTTGGCCTTGTTACCTGCGATCGCAATCTCGACGATCGGCTGCTTCGCTGGATCCATCATGAAGACGATGGGTTCGTCGGTCATCTCCGCCGGAAAGTCGGTGATCGCTTCAATCGCGTTCCGAATTTCGCGTTCCTTCTTGAAGATGTCCTTGTTCGAAGTGTCCGCGGCGAGTTCGATGGTCGTAACGGAGCGGTTATCCGTAATGATGGTCGTATAGCTTTCGAGGCCGTCGACTTCGCGGAGTTCATCTTCGATCGGAATCGTGATCTTGGTTTCGATATCGCGGGCAGATGCCCCTGGGAGGTTCGCAGTGATGAGGTAGATCGGCATCGAAGCGTCGGGAAAGCCTTCGATTCTTGTCCGCATCATCGTGAGCAGTCCGAGCACGATGACGGCGACCGTCAGAACATTGACAAGGAGATGACGCGAAACGAAGAATCGGACGATGCGTTCCATGCGACGTTATTCCAACAGTTCGACGGCGACGTGATCGGTGTTCCCGCGATCGCTGGCAATGCTGGTCATCTCATTGTTCACCGCGTCGCTTGCGACATTCGGAGCAGAACCGCCATCGACGATGACGCTCGATCCATCATCGAGGGCAAAATGACCATCCCAGACGACGCGATCCCCTTCGTCGAGACCCTCAAGGACCTCGATCCAATCCCCATCACTGCGACCGGTCCGCAGAGTCCGCGCGCGGACGACCGAGTCACCGTTTTCCTCGACCACCACGAAGACTTCGGGGTGTCCGTCACGACGCAGCACCGCAGCGCGCCTCGTCATCAGTCTTGGCGTCTCATTGGAGTCGGTCAACTCGATCTGCGCGACGAGTCCATCCCGCATCAGGCCACCGACCGGCTGCATCCAAAGTTCGATGTCGTAGGTTCCGTCGGAGCCATTCGCGACTCGACCTACGCTCTGAAGGGTGGCTTCGAAAGTTGCCCCGCCTAGATCCGCAAAGCTCACCCGTGCTGAGGTTCCAGGCTCGAGTCGCGCCGCTTCACGGGCAGTCACACCGGCAAAGATTCGCACTCGCGTCAGGTCCACCAAAGTCGCAACCGCGGTCCCCGAAGTCACAAAATCACCCAAGTCCACCATCAATGCGTCGACCGTACCCGCAAAGGGCGCTGTGATTCGCGCGTCCTCTAGATTTCGTTTGGCGGTGTCACGCGCGACCATCGCCAGAGCGATCTCATCTTCTGCACGATTGACCGCATGTTCGAGATCGTCATAGCGCTGGGTGCTCATGGCTTTCTGGGCAAGGAGTTGTTGGGCGCGATCGTAGTCGCGTTCCGCATGAGCCAGGACGGTTCGGGCTGCACTAAGGGACGCCACGGTTCGGCGCAGTTCGAGCCGCAAACGCGAGGATTCGAGCTCGATGAGAAGCTGACCCTGCGAAACAGAAGCGCCCGCTTCAACGTGGCGCGCAATGACACGACCCTGAGTCTCGGCATTGATCATCGCGTGATGAAACGCTCGAACCGTCCCGGTCACCCGAGCGGAGCTCGTCATTCGCACTCGCCTAATCGTGTCGACCTGAACTCGCAGCCGTGCCTTCGATCCGCGCGCGGCTTCCCCAAGAGATTGAGAGGACGCATTCTGATTCAGCGGATCGGAATCCTGGCAAGCCGATTGCCCTAGCGCCAAGATCACAGTGACCGCCAATAGCAATGGCGAAATGCATCGCGACGCCCTGACGGGGCACGCATTCATCGTTCTTCCTCCGAGCCGGTGCGGAGTCCAAGACTGAGAAGTTTCTGGTTGTGACGGATCAATCTGTTCGGGAAATCGGCATCAATCTCGAGATCGATCTCGGCACCCACGATCGGCAGCATGAGATACGGAAACGCCGACAAACTGATGATCGTCATGGCCATCATACGCGGATCGAAGTCCGATCGCAGCACCTGCCGCTCTTGTTCTTCTTCGAGCCAACGAACAAGCAGCATGAGGGGCCCGGCGCCGACGCTCTTGACGAAAAAATCCCGCGATGCCGACTCCCCGGGCAAGAGAACCTCACGAACGATCAAGTTGGGGAGCCAGGGGTCTGCGGCGATCGCTTCGACCTGGAGTCGGACGAGTTCTTGAAGTCGGTCTCCGCCCACCCGCTCGGGATCCGCCAACAAGGCTTCGACCTGCTCGCGAATTCGATCGAAGGCACGACGAAACATGGCTTCGTAGAGACCGCTCCGGTCGCCAAAGTAGTACGCGATCATGGCGGAACTCACCTCGGCCCGCGCCGCGATCTCGCGAAGACCGCAGGCTTCAAATCCCTGCTCCGATGCCAACTCCATCGCCGCATCGAGCAGACGGTCTCGGACGGCGCCAGCTTCGCCCTCACCCTCCGCCTGCCGAGGTCGGCCGGGCTTTCGGATCCGACGCTGAGTTGGGGTTTCGGCAGCCATGATCATATAATTAATCAAACGATCGATTAATTCAATAGGGTCAGCTGAAATCATCCGAGGACTCGATTCTCGGCGAATTCAGCCGTCGGCGAGCCAGCCAGCCCGCCCGCGGCTATCGGGATCGAAAGGAGAGGATTTCCAGACTCTCTCTGAGAATGGGCGAATCGGCGACTCTCCTGCGAAGCGCAGTTCCGGACAGCCCAGCGCCCCCCCCCACCAGGACATGATTGTCGTAGTCCTCGGTTTGAATCGAAAGCAGCGCCGGAAAATGACTCCGAATCGCCTTGGCCACCCGAGCGTGCTCGTCGAGGGTATTGCTCACGAAGACACCTCCACGCGCCAATCGCGCAAAAGCCAGACGATGACCCGGTTCCGGGATCCAGTCAGGCTTGTGAACGCGATCGCCCACCCCGATGAAGACGTCTTCGAGAATGATGTCGAATTGGCTTTCACGCCTCGACTGTGCGCGTCCGCCAGCCGCTTCCGCCTCGGCCCTTTCGAGCCAGCGGAGTGCGTCCTCAATCTCGACCTTGACGTCGAGCTCGTCGAGGTCGAGACGCTCCCGAGCCAGGCGAACGACGTCCGCATCGAGTTCCACCCCAACGATCTCGGCGTCGGGTGCAAGCGCGCGAGCCAGACGTGCGACCGATCCACCACCGAGACCCAGAATCAGGATTCGGCGCCTTCGATTCGGTGGCAGCCAGAGGATGGGCGCGGCAATCGCATCCCAGACACAGTGCGTCACCACTTCGCCCCGGCGATAGAAAGACGCGAAGGTTTCGTCGATCACGAGGGAACGGGACTCACCGGAATCGTCGATTCGAACTCGCGGCCTTTCCACGTGGGCCCGCCGTGCATAGGATCTCGCCATGACTGCCCCCCTTTTCGACGGTCTACAACTGCCGGGCCCAGACGATGCCGCAAACCAGCGAGTCGTGCGCGTCGCGCTGCCCGTTCCGATCGATCAGCTCTTCGACTATCGCCTCGCCTCGGGACCGGACGCACCCAAGGACGTCGAATCAGGCAGCCGTGTCCGGGTTCCCTTCGCGGGCCAACTGCTCATCGGCCTGGTCGTCCCCAAAGATCTGATGGACACGGAGCAGAGCACGACTCCGCTTCTGGAAGTCGAGGCGGTCATCGATGAAGAACCCGTCGTCCACGACTCGATGCTGCGCATCCTGGCCGCTGCCGCGAAGGAAATTTTCGCGCCGATCGGACTGGCGGTCGCCCATGCACTTCCCCCCGGCTCATCGCCGCGGATGGCGCGACCTTATGCTCTCACGCCTCGGGCCGCACGCATGCTGGCGCACGGCTCTTCGGCCAGCGCCGCTCTCACAACCCAGGCCACCGAGATTCTCGATCGGTTGCGGCAAAAGCCTATGACGCTTGGGGCGCTCGAGCGAGCGACCGGCGATCCGCGTGTCGCCCGGGGCCTCGAACATCTCGTCGCCGATGGTCTCGTCGAACGACGCATCGAAATTCGATCTGCCAAGGCGCGCATTCCCACCGATCGAATCGTTCGCCTAGGGCCTGAGATCGACGTGGAAGGAACGGTCAAGACGCTGCTGGCCCGAGCGACAAAGCAGGCGGCCTTGCTCGAAAAGATTGCCGCCGCGCCCGATGGTCTCGCCACGCGCAGCCTCAGTCAGGCCGACGCGAATGCCACGGCTCTACTTCGCGCGCTGGCCAAACGAGGGCTCGTCGTCTTTACCGAGCGACCGCGCCTCTTCGCGACAGAGACGTTTCTCGATGGAGGGACCGAGGTTTCGCTCACCGAAGACCAAGAGGAATCGCTCATTCCCATCCGCGACGCCATTAAACGTCAGGTCGCCGAACGCTTTCTCTTGCACGGTGTTACGGGCAGCGGCAAGACCGAGGTCTATTTACGCGCGATCGCGCAGACCCTCGAAATCGGTCGGCAGGCGCTCCTACTCGTCCCGGAAATCACGCTGACCCATCAGATCGTGGCCCGCGTGCGTGCGCGCTTCGGCGATGAAGTTGCGGTTCTGCATAGCGGACTGCGGCCGGGCGAACGCTTGGCACAGTGGGAGCGCTTGCGTTCGGGGCAGACTGCGATCGCCGTCGGTGCGCGAAGCGCGCTCTTCGCGCCGCTTGATGCCCTCGGTCTCATCGTGATCGACGAGGAACACGACGGCGCGTACAAGAACGACGAAGGCTTCCGCTATCACGCGCGCGAACTTGCGCAGAGACGAGCGAGAGAGGCGGGTTGTCCGCTCATTCTCGGTTCAGCCACACCGTCACTCGAGACTCGTTACCGCGCCGACCAAGGCGAGATCCGGCGCCTTTCGCTACCGCGCCGAGTCGGCGGACGACCTCTCCCCGCAGTCGAGATCGTCGATCTCGCAAAGGAATCGGCCAAGAACCCGCGCGGCCGCAAACTGATCCTGTCAAAACCGCTGCGTACGGCGATTCGCCAGGCCCTCGAGCAGGGCGGTCAGACGATTCTATTCCTCAATCGGCGGGGTTTCTCGACTCGCATCTACTGCTTTCAATGCGGGCATGCGGAACGCTGCAATGATTGCGACGTGGCCCTGGTCTTTCACGCGTCCGACTTCCATTTGCGATGTCATTACTGTGATCATGTTCGTGCGGTGCCCGAGGTCTGCAATGGCTGCGGCGATCCCGAGACGGCTCTGTTAGGCGTCGGCACAGAGCGCCTCGAGGAAGAAGTCCGCAGCGCGTTCCCCGGAGCACGGACCATGCGACTCGACCGCGACGTCGCCTCAAAACGCGGCCACACCGAAAGCGTTCTCCTCGCCCTCAAGAACGAAGAAGTCGACATCGTGATTGGCACCCAAATGGTCGCCAAGGGCCACGACTTTCCGGGCGTACAACTCGTCGGCGTCGTCGCCGCGGACATCGGCCTCCATTTGCCCGATTTCAGAGCCGCAGAACGAACCTTTCAACTCCTCACCCAGGTGGCGGGGCGAGCCGGACGCGCCGATCGCCCCGGCCGCGTCGTCGTACAGACCTACGTCCCGGATCACTACGCGCTCGCACCGGTCGAGAGCCATGATTTCGAATCGTTCTACGCCGAGGAGATCGGGCATCGCGAAGCGCTCGGCTATCCCCCCTTTGCTTCGCTCATGCGAACCGTGATTCATGCGGAGGACGAACAGGTCGCGAAGGCCGCCGCGGAAACCATCGCCATCGCGGCCCGGAAGGCCGCAGGCGGAGAGGCTCCCAATGGCGCGATGATCGAAGTGCTCGGGCCCGCCCCCGCCCCGCTTGCGAAACTTCGAGGTCGCTTCCGCTTCATGCTACTTGCCAAGGGGACCGATGAGGCACTGCTTCGGCGCGTCGCACTCGCTCAACTGGCCGCGAGTCGGCTGCTACCGAGGCCGGTGCAGATGGCATTGGACGCATGCCCGGTCAACATGCTATAAAACGCGCGTTTTCCCTTCTGATCCAACATGTTAGCCACACGCCGGCTGGCGCACCCTAGCGCGCGCTTCGAGAGCATGATTCATGGCCCTACGAGAAATCGTCAAATTCCCGGACCCCCGGCTGAAAGAAGTTTCGAAGCCGATTACGGAGGTCGACGACACGCTGCGCGAACTCGCGCGGGACATGATCGATGTGATGTACGACGAGCCGGGAATCGGCTTGGCCGCACCTCAGGTCGGCGCCTCGATTCGCATGTTCGTCATCGACACGGAGTGGAGCGATGAAGAGGTCAGACGCAATCCTGTCGTCGTCCTCAACCCCGAGATCAGTGACCCCGAAGACAAGATCATCTGGGAAGAAGGATGCCTCTCGGTTCCCGATTATTCAGCGAACGTCGAACGCGATGCGAAGATCACGCTTCGCGGGATAGACCTCGATGGGAATCCGATCGAAGAACACGCCGAAGGCTTACGCGCCGTCTGTATCCAGCATGAGGTCGACCATCTCGACGGCATCCTCTTCATCGACCGCATTAGTCGACTGAAGCGCGGCCTCTACGTGAAGAAACGCAAGAAGCAGCTTCTCGACGAAGAAGACTGAGCGGGCGATGCCTGACTCTCTACCTCCTGTTTCGCAGCCTTTGGCGGCACTTCGTGTTCTGTTTTTCGGCACACCCGAAATCGCGGTCCCGACCCTCGAAGGCTTAATCGCCGGTCCCCATCACGTAGTGGGCGTCATCTCACAGCCCGATCGGGCGCGTGGGCGCGGACGACGCGAATCGCCCTCGCCGGTCTCTGCAGTGGCTCTGCGGGAAGGCATCCCCCTTCATCGACCCGAGAAGATCGGCGATGCCGAATCCACCGAGATGCTTCGAGCGCTCGAGCCGGATATTGGTGTCGTCGTCGCCTTTGGCCAATTTCTTCCCAAGAAGATTCGCGAAATGCCCGACTGTGGCTATTTGATCAATGCGCATGCGAGCCTGCTTCCAAAATATCGCGGAGCGTCACCGATCGCCCAAGCCATCCTCGATGACGAACCCGAAACCGGCGTCTCCGTCATGCGCGTCGAGAAGGAAATGGATTCCGGAGCCGTCGCACTCGTCCTGCGAACTGCGATCGCGTCTCAAGAGAACACGGCGGAGCTCTCCCTTCGCCTGGGGAATCTTGCGAGTCGGTCAATTGAAGAGGCGTTAGGCGCGATCGCGGACGAGACAATCGAATGGACTGAACAAGACGAGAGCCTCGTCACGATTGCGCCCAAGCTTGAGAAATCGGATTCAATTCTCGATTTTCGTGAGAGCGCTCGCTCACTGGCCTGTCGCATCCATGCGCTCTCACCCAAGCCCGGGGGCGCTCTCACCTTGACCAGTGACTCGAAGGACGCATTTCCAGACATCGACCTGAAGATTTCTCGCGCCGACGTGATGGCGTTTGATTCCACCGATGATTCGGAAGACGGTGTTAGGCCTATGCCGGGAAGCGTCGGTCAGCATTCAAGCGAGAGACCCTTTCGCATTGCAGCCGGGGATGGCTGGCTTCTTCCCCTGATGGTCCAACGCGCAGGCGGGAAGGCGCTTCCGGTCGCCGATTTCCTGCGTGGATTTTCGATTCCCGAGAATGTGCACTGCGTGATTCGAGAGCGTGAGGCGGCTTCGTCCGAGACCGCGAGAGGAGTCCTTTCGGAGTCCCAGACAAATACTCGGACAGAGGCACCAGTCGGTGCGAAGGCAAATTCATGAGTTCGAGTGGCAAGGACGGAGGCAACAAGACGGGCAAGGGCCGAGGCCAGCGCTGGCCGGGACCGGGCGCCGGATCGCGAAAGACCGCGGGTCCGACCGCACCGCGAATGATTGCCATTCGCGTCGTCGAACGGGTCCAGCGCGCGGGTGCCTATGCCGATCTCACCCTTCATCATGCGTTAGTCCAAAGTCGAATTCCCGCCGCTGATCGCGCGCTCGCAACCGAACTCGTTTATGGGACGCTTCGCTGGCGCGGGCGCCTCGACTACCTGATTGCCAAGGCGCTCGATCGGGACCTCACGACCCTCGAACCCCTGGTCACCAGCGCTTTGCGAGTCGGCGCCTATCAGCTTTTCTTCTCCGACCGAATTCCGGCCAACGCAGCGGTCGACGAGGCCGTTCGCTGTGTTCGGGCGATGGGGCTCGAGCGGGCGACCGGGCTCGTGAATGCCGTGCTTCGGCGACTCGCCCGGGAAGGAGACCAGATCGAGCTACCGAAGCTCGAGGACGATCCGCTGGATTACCTCGTGCATGCGGGATCGCTTCCCCAGTGGCTGGCCAAGCGCTGGCTCGCGCAATTCGGACCCGAAGAAGCAGCCAAGCTCGCGCAGACCATGAACCAGCCGGCGCCTGTAGCGATTCGAGTCAATCGGACCAAGACGAATCGGGAAGCCATCCTGCCCGAACTCCGCGAACGTTTCCCGGAAGCCGAGCTATGCCGTTATGCGCCAGACGGAATCATCCTCGGTCGCAAGGGCGATGCCGGCCATGACCCCGCCTTCGTGTCCGGACATTTCAGCATTCAAGATGAAGCATCCCAGCTTGTCGTCGACCTCCTCGACCCCCAACCCGGCGAGCGCATCCTCGACACCTGCTCCGCCCCGGGCACAAAATCCGCGTCCATCGCCGAACGGCTCGATGGCGAAGGATACGTTCTCGCCCTCGACCGGCATCCCCGGCGACTCCATCTCGTCGGTCGCGGAATTCGGCGGCTGGGCCTCGGCGGTGTCGCCACTCTAGAACGCGATGCGACGAAGTCCCTCGAAGATCTTGCGACGGAGGCCGGCCCCTTCGACCGGATCCTGGTGGATGCGCCCTGCTCCGGCCTCGGCTCGCTACGTCGAAATCCCGATGCCCGCTGGCGAGTTCGCCCCGACGACCTCGAAGCCCTCGGGAAAATCCAAAGGGCGCTTCTCGAATCCGCGGCCGCCGTCTTGAGGCCGGGTGGGAGCCTTGTCTATTCTACCTGCACGATCACACCCGAGGAGAACGAGCTCGTGATCAAGGGCTTCATGGCCACGCGCAAAAACTGGGAAATCGCGCCAGCGGGCGAGGCGCCGGATCCAATTCGAAAGCTGATTGGCGACGACGGATTCCTTCGCCTCTCCCCACATCACCACGACATGGACGGATTTTTCGCGGTCCGGCTAATTCGCGGAACCTAACTATTACCTAACATCCAGACCTCTGGATTCGAGAGGAACGAGAAGCCGATATGACCCAGACCCCTTCCAAGTACGACAGTTCCGAGATCTTGATCTCACCCTCGATCCTCGCCGCCGACTTCGCCAATCTCACAAGCGAACTCCGCAGTATCGAATCCGCCGACCTCATCCATGTCGATGTCATGGACGGCCATTTCGTGCCGAATCTGACGATTGGCCCACCCGTCATTAAAGCCATCAAGAAGATCGCGACCCGCCCCCTCGATGTTCATCTCATGATCGAATCGCCGGAGACGTACCTCGAACACTACATCGATGCCGGCGCCGATATTCTCGGTGTCCACGTCGAAGCCTGCCCTCACCTTCATGGCACCCTCGGTGAGATCCGGAAGATCGGTACGGAAAAGAATCGCGTCGTCCGCTCGTGCGCCGTCCTCAATCCGGCGACCCCCGCCGAAAGCCTCGAATACGCCCTCGACGAAGCCGACCAGATTCTCGTCATGACCGTCAATCCCGGTTTCGGCGGACAGTCGTTCATTGAGGCCATGCTGCCCAAGATCGAAAAGATTCGCGGCTGGATCGAAAGCCGCGGCCTCGATATCGACCTCGAAGTCGACGGCGGCGTCACCCAGGACAATATCGCCCTCGCAGCCTCGGCTGGAGCCAACCTCTTCGTCGCAGGGACAGCGATCTTCGCGAAGGACGACCGAAAACTCGCCATCGAGGACCTCCGGGCGGCGGCCCGCAAGGCGGACCGCTAGCCCCCAGACGCCGGGCTCTGGCTGACATGCTGGGATCCCCGGCGCGGGCAAGAAACGCCCTCTCGGCGCCGGAACCACCTTGAGACAGAAGCGCGAAGGCGTCATACTTCGGCCGCTCGGTCGGGGCGTAGCGCAGCTTGGTAGCGCGCTTCGTTCGGGGCGAAGAGGTCGCTGGTTCAAATCCAGTCGCCCCGACCATTTGAACGTTGCCCCATGAGTCACTGAAATATCGCAAGCTTTCCAAGCGACGCCGCGCGCGACATCCGGCAGGGTTCTGCCTGATGTAGTTCGCGTGTGCGGAGCCAATGGCACTACGGGATCTACACGACCACGCAGGGCGGCTCCACAACGCCACCGCTCGCCTCATCCGCAACTGCGGAAGCTCGATTGAATCGACCGATGGGGGCTGTCGCTGACAGACTTCAGACCTCAAAGATCAACGGAAGCGCCGGCCAACCAATCAAGCGCCTCACGTACCGCATCCCGAACGCCCTCTGACTCATCCCTCAGCAATGGTTCGAGATCCGAAATCGTGGAGGCATCGTCGAGAACTCCGGGGCATTGTCGGCTTGGCCCTCGGGATTGAGCCGAAGTCGACTCAAACCCTGGGCATTGTCGGTGACTTGATCTACCCGTCGAGCAGGATGTCCGGTATAAATCCGCCCTTCGCATCGATCTCGGCGGCTCACCGCCTCGAGCTGATGCCCGGTCGGGGCGTGGCGCAGCCTGGTAGCGCGCCTCGTTTGGGGCGAGGAGGTCGCTGGTTCGATTCCAGTCGCCCCGACCATTCTACGCCTACGCCTTCTTTCGTGAAGGTAGTAAAGGCGGTGTAGGCGGCATAGCCGGTGTAGGCCGCACGATAAACGGATAGAGATGCTGTGCCAGGAACCCATGCGGCAGCGGCTTTCCGACGACCCTGTATCGTAAGGGCCAGCACCCCGGATTATCAAGATAGGTTTCGAATAACATATCGAGTACCGGAAGGTGCGCGGCATAGTTTCGATCGATGGCTTGCTCCTCCGCGGAGTGATGCCAATGATGGAAGCACGGAGTCGCGACGAGTTTTTCCAGGGGACCGAATGGAATGCTTGTGTTGGAATGGATGAGGACCGCCTGGCTTCCGATCCAGACGACGCAGGCGTTGATTGCCGCCTCGGCGAAGCCCAGCAAATAGATCGGCATAATGACGGTCGTGGCGCGAAGAGAACTTCGGCGAAGTGTGTACGCGAACCCGAGAGCCAATCCATGCGGGCGGGACAATGATGCACGGCGTGAATATTCCAGAGAATCTCATTCTCGTGCATCACCGATGGCCTCACTACTGGGTGAAGTCCACGGCGAAGAGCACTTCGAAAAACTGGAGCTAGACGGGCTGCGAGCGGATCAGCGACTACAGGTCGGCATTCACAGCCCAACCGAATAAGCCTTCCGAGAACGCCGCGGTGAAAAGAAGAATGATGCTCACCATCAGGTGATCGAAGATGACCTAGACGAGATCGAGCCTCCATGCGGCACGAAGCGTCTTTTGGTCGGGGTCGTGAGGCCAGACGCGCTCAATGAAAACGAAGACGCTCGTATTCGCGAGCAGCGCGAGCACGAGCCAATCCAAGCCAAAGGAAATGGCGGGCGTTTCAAAGTCATCGTCATAGACATTTGCGTCACAGAGCCACTGTGCCGCGAGCGTCTGCGCCATTCCCAAGAAGCCGAGCTGCATGGACGTTGAAGGCTTCTAAAGGAAGATCGCGAGTGCTCCGAATACGACAGACACGATCATGCCGATCCGAAGAGCGTCGCGCAGAATCTAGACGGGGTAGGCGGCGCGAAGCTCGGGAGTCCTGAGATACCCGGGAAAGTGAAAGCAAAGGACTGCGATAACCGCGAGCACGCCCCGCAAGATAGAAATAGCGCCGCTAATGCGGCCCTGTCCGAGTGCTAAATCAATGTCTTAGGATTGACTCATCGGACGAAGCGCCCGCCATCGGAACGGGCTCTCTCTCGATCTCGACCTCTCCAAAACTCGGGCACGAGTCATGTCAGGGTGTCACAGTCCCGTCGGCCGATTGTAAAGCAAAGATCGAACGTCCGTGGGCGAAGGTCTCGAGTATTTCGATTTCGGCGATGTCCTGGGAATCGACCTTACGTGGGTTGGCTCCGAGAATGACGAGGTCCGCCTGCTTTCCAACCGAGATGGACCCCTTCCTGTCTTCTTCGAAATAGGCATAAGCGGCGCCTAACGTGACTGAATGGAGCGCTTGGTCAAAACTGATCCTCTGATCCGCTCCGAGGATGAACCCGCTTCGCGTTCGGCGCTCGACGGCGATTTCCAGAAGCCTCATGATATCGGCGGGAACAATGGGCGCGTCATTATGGATTGTAAAAGGAAGGTCTCTGTCAATTGCGGAGCGAAGCGGACTGATGCGAAGTGCGCGGTCGTCGCCAAAACTCAAGCGATGCCAGTCACCCCAGAAATAGGGATGGGCCGCAAAGAAGGAGGGGACGATTCCAAGCCGCTTCATCTCGTCAAGCTGATCTTCCCGCGCGAGCTGTGCGTGAATCGTGACCGAGCGATGATCGAAGTCTTCGCCGGCGACGGCCAGACGGACGCCTTCGATCATCAAGTCAATTGCGGCATCTCCATTCGCGTGAGCGATGATTGGAATGCCACCGTGAATTAGCCGACTGACCTGTCGTTTGTATTGATCCGGTACAACGATGGGGTAGGCCGTGTAGTCGCTTGCCGCACCGGATGGACCCTGATCGTAGGGACGGGACAGCCAGGCCGTACGACCCTGCGGCGAACCATCGAGTACGAATTTCGCCCCGGCTACGCGCACGCCATTCTCGTAGTCCTTCGAGAATCCAAGTGAGTCAATCGGAGTCTCATCTTCAAGCCCATTCGACTGAATGTAAACAGCAACATCAACCGGGAATGCATGTTGCGAGGCGACCGCGCGGAGTCCTGCGACAACTCGCGGATTCGATGCGCCATCTTGAATCGTCGTCACTCCGTATTTCGTGTGATAGGCGATCGCGCGAATGACCGACGACGCAAACTCTTCGGGAGACGGGCCTGCGCCCACCAATTGCGTGAGGGCGGCAATGGCGGCCGTCTCTTCCAGAACTCCATTCGGCTCCTGGCTTCCCGCTCTGCGCCGAATCACCCCACCCGACGGATCGGGTGTCGTCGCATCGATTCCAGAAAGCACGAGTGCCGCCGAGTTCATGGTCGCGAGATGTCCAGAGACATGCATCAAACCGATTGGATGCCTCGACGATGCCCGATCGAGATCATCCCGATTCGGGTGCCGGCCCTCCGCGAGAAGTGAGTCGTCATATCCGTACCCCATGACGAATTCACCATCGGGAATTTCCTGTTCTGCAATTCGATCGCGCAGCGCCGACACGATGTCGTCAACGGATTTCATCGAACCAACCGGCGGCGACGATGCATTCACGAGATCGAGCAGCTGCATAACAAAGCTCAGATGACCGTGCGCGTCGATGAACCCGGGGACAAGTGCGTGGTCACCGAGTTCGATGACCCGCGTCTCCTTGCCGATCCACTTCTCGACTTCTCGCCGGTCACCCACCGCAACAATCGAATCCGCGAGTACGGCGACCGCTTCGGCCTCTGGCATCCGTGGATCGACCGTGAGAATGTTCTCGCCTAGGAACACGATGTCGGCGGGGGCGATGGGCGCTCGATCCATCATGGCCGTGCATCCCATAAGGAGCAGTCCACCCAACACGGCTGACACAATGCGGACCTTCATTTTCCGCACCCTCCACCTCAAGCAACGCCTTCTCGGCGTCAAAGATCACGTCGGCAAGCATAGCCGCCGAAAGGGACAGCCAAGTCGCCTCAAACGCCTTGAATCCCTCAAATTTCCTGGGCAGCCACACCCCATCGAGGATGGAGCCCCTGCGCGCGTCATCCAAGGTTCCCGATCGCAATCACTCTCGCCGCGCCGGTTGCCGCGCCGGTCGGCGAGCCGACGGGTGCGCTTCTATTCGGCATGTGAATTCTCACGGTGGTTGGTCGACGCGCACGTTCGGAGCGGCTGCGCTGACTGAACAAACTGCCGAAAACGAAGCGGGCTTCCGCGTTCGAGCTGCCAACCGATCCGGTTCCGGCTAAGTTCCCGGGAACTCGAATTCGATTTGGGTTGAGAGGGAGATCCAAAAACATGTCGAAGGCCGAGCCCCGATCCCAGTCCAAATCTACGGCAACCTTCGGATTGCTCGTCGGGGGCGGACCGGCCCCGGGCATCAATGGCGTGATCAGCTCCGCGACGCTGGCTGCCCGGAAGAACGGCTCACGTGTCATAGGGCTATTGCAGGGCTTCGAATGGCTGATGCAGGGCGACATCGAGCATGTCGTCGAACTCGATGCGGATTCGGTCTCACGAATTCATGAGCAGGGTGGATCGATCCTGCGCACCTCTCGCGCCAATCCGACTCGCGACCCGGCCCACCTGGCACGGGTCGTCGAGAGTCTCCACAAGCTCGGAATCGACCATCTCATCTCGATCGGCGGTGACGATACGTGCTTCTCTGCAAAGACCGTGGCCGAAGCCGCCGGGGATGCGCTCTGTGTCGCCCATGTCCCCAAGACGATCGACAACGACCTCCCTCTCCCAGAGGGCGTTCCCACCTTTGGGTTCGAAACCGCGCGGGCCACGGCCGCACAAATCCTAACGACGTTATTCGAAGATGCTCGGACATCGAAGCGCTGGTTCATCGTGACGTTGATGGGCCGAAACGCTGGGCATCTCGCCCTGGGCGCTGCCCATTCTGCGGGTTCAACACTGGCCATCGTCGCAGAGGAGATTGCCAAGGAAGTCGGAGATGAAAAGATCGGCCTCGATCGACTCGCCAAAATGGTCGAGGGCGCGATGCTCAAGAGTACGGCGTTAGGCCATCCCCATGGTGTCATCGTCCTCGCCGAGGGGCTCGGGGAATGCCTCGATCCGCGAGAACTCCCGGACTTGCCCCTCGATGAACATGGCCACCTTCGGCTGGCCGAACTTCCGCTGGGCCATCTCATCCGAGAGCGCGTTCGCGAAGGACTCGATGCTCATGGCATCTCGGCAACGATCATCGTGAAAGACATAGGCTACGAGCTTCGCTGCGTGGCCCCAAACGCTTTCGATCAGGACTACACGCGGGATCTGGGAGCCGGCGCTGTCGCGACGCTGCTCTCTGGAACCTCGGATGTGATGATCACACGCCAGAATCAGGGCATCGTCGCCCTGCCCTTCAGCGAAATTCTCGATCCGGCGACAGGCAAGACGCGAATTCGAATGCTCGACATCGAAACCCAGAGCTACGCCAATTCGAAGGCCCTTCAGACGCGTCTTGAATCCGGCGACCTCGAGGACGTAGGCATGAGGGAAGCGCTGGTCGCGGCGAGCAACCTCGATCTTGATGCGCTGCGGAAGCGATTCGCCTAGGCAACCTGCTTCGCCCGTACGACCCTCTACCCGCCGATGCCCGCAGTATACGGCGCGGCCACACTCACAAGCACATAGCTGACGCACCCGACAAGCGCAGCGGCGAAGAGGCCGACTAGCAAAGGTCGTACGCCGAGTCCACGCAATTTCGTGAAGCTCGTTCCAAGCCCGACCGCCGACATTGCAACGGCCAGACACAGTGTCGCGGTCTTCGTGGCCCAACTAATCAACATCGACCAGGTCTCGGGACTCATGATTCCAAAGGGATGCTCGCCCATATCACCCAGTGTGCGGAGCAGGCTCATCGCCAGAAAACCGAAGACGAACATCGGGAGCGCCGCGCGAATCTGGGATCGAATGGAACCCGTCGCCCGAGAACGATTCGAGTAGAAGGCCATGAGCGGAATCACCGCCAACATGAACATGTTTCGCTGAAGCTTGGTCACGGTCGCTGCATCGAGCACTTCCGCTGATCCGTATTGGGCGAGGTAGACCATTCCGGCCCCGGCGACCTGGGCGGTGTCGTGGATGGCCGTGCCCATAAAGAGGCCGATCAGGGTCGCGTCGCCGTCAAAGATGAGATGTCCCAGATAGGGATAGAACATCAAGGCCGCCAGGCCGAAGATCGTGATGCATCCAACCGCATAACTGACTTCGTCGTCGGTCGCATCGATCACAGGCGCCATGGCAATGATCGCTGAATTGCCACAGATGGCCGTGCCCACCGCAATCAAGGTCGCGAGCCGGGGCGGGAGGCCAATCGCGGCACCCACACGCGTCACGAAGAAAAGCGCCGTCGCAATACACACGGTGACGATCGGCAGCGCGACCAATCCAATCGCACCGGTCGCGGCCAGACTCAGCCGAATCCCGAGCAGCGCCACACCCACTCGAAGAACCTTCTTTAGCGCGAGTTGAAGTCCGGCTTCATAGACCGTGGGAAGTCCGATGGCGTTTCGAATGAAGAGGCCAAGGATAATGGAGACGAGGATAGGGCTGAGTGGAGTGTTCTCGAAGCCGAACGCAGAGTTTGGCAAGTTCGCGAGCACTCGCCCGGCCATCGCGATGGTGAAGGCCAATACGAGCCCGGGCACCATCGTCCCCACCAGGGCGAAGATGTGGTTGCCGCGACGCTGCCAATCCGACCAACCCGCACGCTCGGCGTCTGTCTCTGCGGGACCGAGCCAATCCGGAACACCTTCGAGGCTATCCAGCCACCTGAAGAGCTCCGGATTCTTGTACGGATCAGAAAGACCCGCCGCCGGTTGGACTCGGTCCATGAATCGGTGACTAACCGATCTTACCCTGGAAGAGCGTGATCCCGCTGTAGATGAGGGCCGGGCGGTCACTTCCGACGACGTGGATCGCGGTCTCCTGCTCGATGCGCGTACCCTTCTTGCCGGCTTCGGCGGAAACCAGCCGGCTATGGGAATGAATCTTCGAGCCGGCGGGAACTGGGCTCAGGAAGCGAAGTTTGTCCGAGCCGTAATTGACGGCGTTCGCGAATCCGGCGACGTGATAAGGATTCTTGGCTAGCCCACTCATCATCGGAAGAAGAGAAAGCGTCAGAAATCCATGGGCGATCGTCGTGCCGAATGGACTTTCCTTCTCGCATCGCTCGACGTCTAGATGAATCCACTGATGGTCGCCGGTGGCGTCGGCAAATTTATTGATCAGGTCCTGGGTGATTTCAAACTGCTCACCGAACTCGCCGAACTCCTCGCTGATATGTTTTTGAAGCGCAGCGATGTCATCGAATTGAATCTTTTCCATGGACGGGGGATCTCCTGGCTGAATGGGATTCGGATGCCATGCTCGAGACATCCGCGGCAGCCCGTCGAAAACGTCCCGCGACTGCGCGACATCTTTAGCAGGCTCCTACCCATTGCTATCACAGCCGGGAGGCCGACGCGACGCAGATGGGGCCCGACTGCCAGACCGAGAAGGTGCTACATATAGGCGCCGCCTGGGCTCAGACCCGTGCAGGACGATCCCACCGATGCAACTCTCCCGGAGAACCTCGAATGCTTGACCTGATGAATATCGCACGAACCGAAGCCGACGGTGGCGACCTGCTGGGCCTCCTATCGGGTCTCTATGAACCCACCGATACCCGCCCGACCGGCTATCCGGATGCAGTCATCTGGCGAGGTGGCCATTTCGGCGGCGACGCAAAGCCGATCGCACACGCCCTCACAGACGCCTACGCCATGCTCGGCACGATTGCGGCCGCCGACATCCTGGGTCTTCCCTTCTACATGGTCCCAATGTGGTCACAGTATCGACACGATCTCGATCTCGCCCCACTTGCCTGGTTCGGAAACATGCCCTCCACGTCAGTCAAATGGTCGACCGCGGGCGATGCCTACGTGAACGACGGCAAGGGCGGTCGCGTCGTCGTCAAGGGCAAATCGGGCAACGCGCCTCTGCGAACCCAGGCCGGTGTCTACTGCAACGTCCGACCTTATGGCTGCATCACTGTGGTGCGCTGTATGCCCTGCCTTCCCTATTCCCAAGATCGAGCCGCCTTCGACGTCGATGCCAAGACCGGCATCGTTCATTCCGAAATGAACACGCCCGGAATTCAGATGGCCTACGCCATCAGGCGTTTTCTGCAGATGGTGAACGAGACTGGAAAGCTCGGTCGTGTCGCCTTCAAACCCACTCAGGCCATGGAAGACGGCATCAACGCCGGTCTGCTTTCCTGGCTGCTCCAGGACACTCAATTCTCGGTAGGTCGGAAATACGCGGTCGATGGTTATGTCGAACATCGAGAGCGCGTCGACCGCATCATCAATCTCCTCCCCAGCGACTTCAAGGCGGGCATGGAGAATTGGACCGGTCAGATCGAGCAGCATATCGCCGACACCAACTACGGCCTCTTGCTCTGGGACCTGATCGAAAAGCAGGACGTCATCATCCTTGCGACGGATCTCGATGGTGATCGACTAACAGACCTTCTCGCCGACGTATCCGACCCGATGCGCCGATTCGGTCAACTCGTGATCGATCATGTGGGTGGCAAAGCCAGTATGAACGACGTCTGGGGCGAGATGGGGTACACGACGGGCAATGGCCGGGACATGACTTCGGTCATGTACCGGATGGAAGGTCCGCCGATCCATGAGCAGACGCTGGGCTCAGCGGACGCCATGCTGCTGCGTCTCCTCGATGGCGACGAGTCCCTCGGTGGCACGAAGAAGCCTTACGATCCGCGCATTCATTTCGTGCTGATCCGTGCGGCCTATCTTGATGCGAATCCCGGCAATGAAAAGCTCGCGGCATTCCTGGACAATTCGCTTGCCAAGTTCGATGCAATCTACGGCAACGAACGCCCCGGCTTCCTCGAAGGGTACAAGGCGCTCAAGGAGAGCATCACGCCCTGGAACAGCTAAATACGAGTAAGGCGCCATCGATGAGTCTGCCCCCCGACGACACCGTGAATATCCTTCAACTCTACTCGCGCTACAGCACGGCCATTGATACCGGCGACGGCGCGGGCTTCGCGAACTGTTTCCTTCCCGATGGCGTATTCGATAGCGGAATAAACGTCCTCGAGGGCTTCGAGGCCATTTCCAAGTTTGCGGACCAGACCCATTCGGCGATGCCCGGGATGCGGCATAACGCGACCAATATCGTCATCGACTCGCTCGAAAAAGATGCGGCATCGGACGGCGCGGACACATCTGCTGATCGAGCCCAGGGTTCTGCCTTCTTGATTGGCTACGTCGTCGATGGGGGATACAAGGTCATTGTGACCGGACGCTATAGCGATGAACTGACCAGAACCGCGGACGGATGGCGCTTCAGTCGACGCGTCTTCAAAATGGATAGCTAGTCGACACGCCGAGAGGCCGCTCAAGGCTTCGCCGCTCATAGCCATCCGTAATCCAAGATCCCTTCAGATCTGCTGCCCCAGGGAGCTCCCTTGAACCTGCTTTCTCCGTATCGAGTACTCGACCTCACCGATGTCCGAGGACAGATCGCCGGCATGATGTTAGGCGATCTCGGCGCGGACGTGATCCGCATCGAAGGACCCGAAGGTTCCCTCGCCAGACAATCCGAGCCGATGCTCTCGAAGGGCCCCGACGCGGAACGCAGCCTCGCGTTCAAAGCCTTCAATCGCAACAAACGCTCGGCCATCGTCGACTTCACCACGACCGAGGGACGCGAGACCTTTTTACGTCTCGTCCGAGGCGCCGACTTCATTCTCGACTCCGGTCCCCCGAGTGTACTCGACGAGGCCGGCTTGAATTCCGAGGTACTCCGAAAGGCCAATCCGGAAATCGTCCATGTCCGAACAACACCTTTCGGTTTCGACGGCCCTATGGCCGGTCTTGCCGCTTCCGACCTCACGATCGCCGCGCTCGGTGGCCCGATGTCACTCCAGGGAGAACCCGACCGAGCCCCTGTGCGATTGTCCGTTCCCCAGGTCTGGCGTCAGGCGGGGGCCGAAGCCGCCGTCGCCGCCATGGTTGGCCACGCCCGTATGCGAACCACGGGCAAGGGTGTCTTTGTCGATGTCTCTGCTCAAACCGCCATGACCTGGACGATGCTGAACGGGATGACGGCCGCGGCGATTCAGGGCCGCGACTTCGAGCGCGACGGCGCGAGCTTACAGATCGGCCCCGTTGCCTTTTCACTCTGTCATGAATGCAAAGACGGTTATGTCATCGCGCTCTGCCTGGGTCGAATGCTCAGTCAGCTCACACCGTGGATGCTTGAGGCTGGAACTATCGATGCGGAATGGCTCGCTCGGGAAGACTGGACAACGTACGACTTGCGCATCTTTCGCGGCGGTGATTTCGCAATTTCCCTCGAAGAGCTCACTGAAACAATACGACGATTCCTTGCGACCAAGACAAAACGCGAGCTCTTCATGCCGGGCCTCGCCATCGGCGCCACGATCGCGCCCGTTCTCGAACTCGACGAACTCCATGATTTCGAACAGCTCGTCGACCGAGACTATTTCATCGACGTCACACTCCCCTCCGGCCAGACCGTTCGCGCCCCGGGTGCGTTCGCCCGCTCGAATAACGCCAAATTCGAGAAACGCTACGAAGCACCAGGGCTCGGTGAACACACCCAGGAAGTTCTCGACGAACTCGAATCAAATCCCCGCAAACGCATTCCGCTCTTCGAGAGCAGCGCGGAGCCCGACCACAAGGCGCTTCCCCTCGAAGGTCTGAAGGTCGCCGATTTCAGCTGGGTCGGAGTCGGACCGATCTCTGGGAAATATCTCGCGGACCACGGTGCCAACGTCATTCGCATCGAATCCGCGACACGCGCCGACAGCCTGCGTACAGCAGGCCCGTACAAAGACGATGAAGCCGGGTGGAACCGTTCACATTTCTACGGCGAGTTCAATTCTTCTAAACGCAGCCTCGCCCTCGACCTGAAGCACGAACGCGCGCCGGAAATCACCGCCCGCCTACTCGGCTGGGCCGACGTCGTTCTCGAGAGCTTCACCCCCGGCGCCGTCGATCGCCTGGGGATCGGCTATGAAGCCGCGCGCGCCGCCAATCCCGGGGTCATCATGGTCAGCACCTGCCTCATGGGGCAAACGGGAACCTGTGCCTCGATGGCCGGTTACGGCTATCACGCCGCCGGGGTCGCAGGTTTTTTCGAACTGGCCGGCTGGGCCGATCGCCCGCCCATCGGACCCTGGAACGCCTATACCGATACGGTCGCCCCGCGCTTCCTGACCACAACGCTCCTGGCTGCCGTCGACCACCAGCGCCGAACCGGCGAAGGCCAACACATCGATCTCGGACAGATGGAGGCGGCTCTGCATTTCCTCGCGCCCGAAATCATGGCGCGACAGGCCGAGGACATGCGGATCTCTCGAAATGGCAACCGCACACCGAACGCCGCACCACAGGGCGTCTACCCTTGCCTCGGCCGCGACGAATGGTGTGCAATCGCCATCGAAAGCGATGCCCAGTGGCAAGCGTTTCGCGAAGCGATGGGTCAGCCGGAGTGGAGCTGTGCAACCGCTCTCGAATCGACTCAGGGACGAATAGACGCCCATGATGCACTCGATATCGAGATCGCCAAGTGGACGAAAACCCGAGAACCCCTGGAACTGATGCATCATCTACTGGCAGCAGGAGTTCCCGCCGGACATGTTCAGAGAAGCCATGACCTCCTAGCTGACCCACAGCTTCGGCATCGCCACTTCCATCACGAATTCGAACACGCAGAGATGGGACGTATCCCCTATAGCGGGCACCAATTCAGAATCAGCGGGTACGACAACGGCCCACGTTACGCGGCGCCTCTCCTGGGCGGCGAAAGCTTCGAAATCCTCGAAGGCGAACTCGGACTCGACCCCGTCGACATCGCCGAGCTGATGGCATCCGGCGCGTTCACCTAGCATGAACGATCGTGCACCCACTCTTCCTGCGAAGGGAATTGGTTTCGCCGTCAGTTGTTATGTCGGCTGGGGCGTGGTGCCGATCTACTGGAAGGGCATCATCGATATCCCGGCAAGCGATGCGCTGATCCCGCGGATCCTCTGGACCCTGGTCGTGATGTGGATCGCCGCAATCGCGACCGGACGAGGCCGTGAAAACTGGACCCGAAGCAAACGCGATTGGGCCCTCACCGCAGTCTCCGCCGTTCTCATCGCGGCGAATTGGGGCATCTTCGTCTACGCCGTACAGCATTCCCAGATCGTGGCGACGAGCCTTGGCTACTACATCACCCCGCTCATGAGCATCTTGTTCGGACTGGTCGTGCTGGGCGAGAGACTGAGCCGCGTTCATGCAATCGCCACCGCACTCGCCGCTTTCGGCGTAGCGACGATGGCCTTTCGGGAGGGCGAGGTGCCTTGGATCGCTCTCATGCTCGCGGTGACCTTTTCGCTTTATGGACTCGTCCAGAAACTCCATCCCCAGCCTCCACTCGCCGGACTAACCCGCGAAATGATGGTGCTCGCACCGGTCGCGATCCTCGGACTCGTCCACCTTCTTACGCAGACCGATTCGAGATTCGCCCAGGCGACCGTCTCCGAACATGCGTATCTGGCTTTTTCAGGAGTGGTCACGGCAGTTCCTCTTCTGCTCTTTCACGCAGCGACGCGACATCTCCCGCTCGTCGCAGTCGGAATGTTCCAGTACATCGGGCCGACCATCACCCTCGCCATCGCGACCTTCCTCTTCAAGGAAAGCTTTTCCGGAGCACGGGCCATAGGCTTCGGCCTGGTCTGGATTGGGCTTGTCGTCTTTTTCATTGACTCAATTCGGCGCGTTCGGGCTGCCAGCCGCAGGCAAGACGAATCCCTCGCGTTTTCCTAGACCAGATCTGAAGAAATCTAAATTAATTGGGAACTTTTTCCCATATGCACACCCCAGAGGAAATGATGGGCAACTGTTGTGCAACTGTTGTGCAACTGTCGGCGCGGCCGCTTGATCACACTCGGGATTCATTAGTTGCGCATTAAGTCCGCTATGCGCAAACCAGGGGGGGTCGGAACCCTTCGAGACGCGCTCTCCATCCTGAGTTAGGGGTTTGTCCGATTGACATTTGAAAGGTCCGATGAGAAGATCGCTCCATTAGGCGTGTTGATGGCGGTGAACGGGCCGCCAAGGCGCAATATGAAATACGGTGAGAACAGCGCAGTGCGCTGCCCCTCATCGTGTTTTCCCGGAGACATCATGACACCAGAAGAAATTGCCCTTGAATTCGCTGAGATTTTCGATGAACTCCCGAACGAGCAGATCAACGAGATGCTCGCCAAGAACGTTCCTTACAACACGATCAAATTCTTCGCGGAGTATGCGGAAGCGTTTGCTGACGGAGCGGGGATCAAGGGCGAATCCCGAGGTCGCCTGCCGAACCTGCTCCTCTTTGGCTACCTGATCCGGGTTCTCGAAGAACGGCTGCTACCCGAACCGTCCTAAGCCGGCGGAAACTCGCGCGAGTCTCGAATGGTCTACGCTGCGCGAACTATGAATCAATCCACGACGACTGAGACGGCAAACCTGATCGAAGTTCGAACCGAAGACGCACCCGCGCCCGTCGGTCCCTATTCCCAGGCCATTCGCATTCATCCCGGACAAGGCGAGGCATCAGGCGGATTGGTCTTTGTCTCGGGGCAGATTCCACTGGATCCGAAGACGGCGAAGTTGGTCGTTGGCGAGATCGAAGACGAAACCCGACAAGTCCTCGCGAATCTGAAGGCCGTACTCGAAGCATCTGGCGCGAGCCTCGCTTCAGTCGTCAAGGCAACCGTCTACCTCACGGACATGAGTCTCTTTCCCCGGGTCAATGCGATCTATGCGGAAGCCTTCGATTCCGATCCAGCGCCCGCACGCGCAACCGTCGAGGTCTCGGCGCTCCCACTCGGTGCGCATGTCGAAATCGACGCCATCGCCCGCTGTTAGTCTTTTGAGAGTTCTTCGTAGCGACGTGCCAGTCGAGGAAGATTGATTCCGTTTACGACCGTATGCGCGACGATGGGCGCGAGAAGATTTCCCGTCCACTCGAAGAGCCAGCCGAACGCGAACCCCATGACCACGGCGTAGAGGCTCCAGATCGCCAGCTCTCGACGCGGCAGGAAGTGGCAGGCGCCAAAGAGCAGACTGGCCCAGACGATCCCCACCGCCGGTTGCAATGCACCGCGAAAGAACATCTCCTCCGCCATGCCGCTGGCCAAAGCGAGCAGGAACGCATCACCCGCCGTGATTCCGGCCAAACTTTCGCCCAGCAAGTCCGCCAACTGCTCGCCGAGCTTCGTTCCCCGGGTCAGCCACTCCGAAAGGCCGACCGACCCGAGCCCAACCACGAGCCCGGCGAAGGCTGCGCCCAACATTCCAGAGGCTGCTGTGAAATCCGCGGCTCCGGGCGCAAGAATCGACTCCGGGGACGCCGACATTCGCCAGATCAGCGCGATACACCCCATTACGCCATAGAAGAGGAGCGCCATCCGAACGAAACCCTGACGATCGGGGTTCTCCTCGCTCTCGGGCGACAGGCCATCGGGTCGTTCGAGACCGTTGCGACCTTCAGGGGACTCGCCGATCTTGCCGATCTTGCCGTCCTCGCCATCCCGATCACTCTCACCGCCCTCGTGTCCCAAACTCGACTCCCTGGCTTCGATCCAACAAACAGCGCCTCAACGCCCAACCGCGCGGTTTAGGCGCGTGAGTTCGCCCCCAAGCAGAGGCTTACTCCTTGCCGCACACGTAGGCTCTGGGTAGCCTATTTCCGGAACAGATCCTCGCCAGGCCAAATCGAAGGCGCGGTAACCCACCAATCTGAGGACCACTCCCAAGCGCTCTCTATCAGCCCCACCGAGCGCCACCCAAACCGATGGCCGGGCGGCCGCTCGCTTGCCGGGTGTGCCTGGGCCGATCGATTCACTGACCCTATCCCCCGCCCAATCAGAACGAGGAAAACCATGGACGAGCGAGTCCCTATGACTCCGCGCGGCTACGAAGCGCTCAAAGTAGAATTGAAAAAGCTGAAATCCGTCGATCGTCCCGCCAACATCAAGGACATCGAAGAGGCCATCGCCCACGGCGACCTCTCGGAAAACGCCGAATACCACGCCGCCAAGGAGAAGCAGGCACATATCGCTGGGCGGATGGCCATGCTCGATGATCGAATCGCCCGAGCGCAAGTCATCGACAGCGCGGGCCAGAAGACCGATAAGGTCCGCTTCGGCGCGACCGTGCGCCTCTCGGACATCGAATCCGACGACGAAGTCACGTACACGATCGTCGGAGAAGACGAAGCCGATGCCAAGCAAGGCCGCATTTCCGTGACCTCCCCGGTCGCCCGCGCCTTCATGGGCAGAGAAGCCGGGGACGAAATCACGGTCAAAGTGCCCAAGGGCACCCGCGAATTCGAGATCCTCGAGATCCGCTACAACGAAATCTGATTCGGCCCAGATCGGAAGGATGCGGACGGGAACGAATCCCCACCGACCGGCCAAAAAACTCCAGCGGGAGGAGAATCTGTCGCACCGAGAGCGTTGCGAACGCGTTTTCAGCGCCTAAACTCCGCCCGCCCGAGCCGTCCGTTCCCCGGTAGCTCAGCTGGTAGAGCAGGCGGCTGTTAACCGCCTTGTCGCAGGTTCGAGTCCTGCCCGGGGAGCCAAATCTCAGAAAAGCTGTCGAACGAAGGTTCGGTGGCTTTTTTCGTTTTGGCCGAGGCGATGGTTTGCTGAAGAAGATCAAAGGGTTGGCGCAGCTCGGCGGTGAGCTCCCCGCCCCCCATGAGCAGTTCGATCCTAGGAATCCGAGAAGCCGCCGCTTTTTCTTGGCTTCCTGCTTTGCGAACAGTCTTTGGGCGTTTCGAGCGAGTTCGAGGAATTGGACACCCTCGTCGAGGTACGACTGGTCTGCACCCTGGTGATGCTCAATATCGCGCAGACACTGTTCCTGCTCTCTTCGCCATTCATCGGAGATCCGGTCAAAGAAGGCGGCGTCGATTCCACCGTCGAGTTTGTCGATGTATGCGGCATGACCGCGGTTTTGAAGGCGGTCGTACTCGGCCGGTAGGCGTTCGATTGCAGCTTCGTGATCTCGGAGCTCGTCAGCGTGACTTTGGGTGAGAGCGTCCCGAATCCACGACATTGTCTCGTCGTCGAAGCGCAGCCCACCCAGCAACGTGGCGAACTTCTCCTCTAAAACTTCCTCGCGAACGTAGGGCTCACGGCACTTCCCCTTATGCCCAGTGCAGTGGTAGTAGACGTATTTCTGCTTCGTCATTTTCTTGCCGTCCGGGCAAGTGACGTTTCGATAGCCCAGTGGAGCCACCGTGGGCCAGATCCCCTGCTCCGCCTTTTCCTGCATCCCCTTTCGGGCTTCTTCTGAAAGGTTGTCGGTCAGCGTAAGTGGCACTCCGGAGAAAATGGCGGCGGCGTCCCTCACCGACTGTAAAGCCAAGACGAGTAGACCGATGATGAGACAGAGCGTAAGCGGAACGACAACCGCGAGCCGATTCGAAGCCGACTCGAGCTGCTCGAAGGTTCCGCCGTATTCGACCCAATAACCGGGCGGCAGATCGACCCGTTCCTCAATCGCGTTCTTCACTTCCCCGACGAACGATCCCAGGTCACGCCCACAACAACCCGGCGCTTTCCGTTTTCGCGGTACACCTGGCTGTACCAGTGGCCACGAAGACAATCGGCGACGCGCTCGAGTAGAGTGCCTAAGTGTTCACTCCAGTTCCGGACGCGTCGCCGAGGATCAATTCGCGGAGAAAACTTTTTCTGGCCACGTTCCCATGACTTGTACGAATTCGCATCTACAATCATGATCCAATGAACGGTCCCTCGCTTGATGATCTGGCCGCGACGCCATCGAAGTTGGCGTGGCCACTGGTGGTCGTGCTCGGCGGAGTGATCGGTCTGCTCGTTGGGTGCCTTGCGGCGGCCTTCCGGTTTGCGGTTGACTCGCTCGTGGCCCAGCGGGAGGCCCTTTTTGCAATGTTCGCGCCCGTGTCCGTGCTGGGCTGGCTCGGGCCGATGCTGGTGGTCGGCATCTCGCTGCTGGCGGCCGCGGAGCTGGTTCGGCGTTTCGCGCCCGAGGCGGGCGGCAGCGGTATTCAGGAAATCGAGGGTGCGCTTTCGAATGAACGCCGACTGCGTTGGCAGCGGGTGTTGCCCGTCAAGTTCCTGGGGGCGGCGGTGGCGCTCGGTTCCGGTGCCGTAGTCGGGCGAGAAGGGCCGACGGTCCACATGGGTGGCGCGTTGGGTGCGATGCTAAGCGACCGCCTCCGGTTGACCGACAAGAATCGACACGTTCTCGTAGCTGCGGGGGCAGCCGCGGGGCTGGCCGCAGCGTTCAATGCCCCACTGGCGGGCGTCCTGTTCGTCTTCGAAGAGATGCGGAGCCGTTTCAAGTTCGACTTCACTTCTGTCGAGACGGTGCTGGTGGCTGCGGCGGTCGCGGACCTGGTCGTACGTCTGGTGACCGGGCAGGGTCCCGTGATCCACATGATGGATTTTCCCGAGCCGCCCCTGTTCGCGCTTTGGCTGTTTCCCCTTTACGGCGGCCTGATTGGCGGATTCGGAGTTGCGTTCAATGGGCTGCTTTTGGGCACGCTGAACGGGATCGACCGGCTTCCGATTCCAGCACATCGCCTGGCCCCCTTCGCCATAGGCGCTGGCCTCGGGGCCCTCGGCTATTGGGTGCCCGATGCCATTGGCGGAGGTTACGGAGCGATTGGCGACGCCCTGACCGGTCGTGTCGCGGGTGGCGTCTTGCTCTCGCTCTTCGCGATCCGGTTCGCCGCCACGTTGCTCAGCTACGGCTCCGGTGCGCCCGGTGGGATTTTCGCGCCGATGCTGGCGCTCGGGACGCTCTTCGGGATGTGGTTCGGCACGCACATCCATGAGCTCGCTCCACTGCTGGTGCCCCATGCTGGCGTCTTTGCGGTTGCAGGTATGGCGGCATTTTTTGCAGCCACGGTACGGGCGCCGCTCACGGGGATCGCATTGGCGGTGGAGATGACCGGCCATTTCGGCCAGATCCTGCCGCTGATCCTCACCTGTGTAGGCGCAGCCCTCGTTGCGCAGGCGCTTGGTGGACGTCCGATCTACACGCTACTCCTCGACCGGACCTTGCGACTCGCTCGCCGCGAGTGAATGGATACGGGCTGGGGCGTTCGCCGCCGAGGCTCTTAGGCTTTCTAGAACAATCCGGGTCCAGCCACGATTCTCACTCGATCTCGACCTCATCTGCCTCGGGAAGCGCGGACAGGTCCGTTGCCAGCAATACCCGAACAGGACGCATTGACCCTACTGACGATTTTCAAGGGGATCGTCGCCTATGAGGGTCGTGTTCCGATCCACGATATTCATTTACAAACCCTTGCCGCGATCGGTCAGAACGTATTCGACTCGCCTTTCCCGATCTCAAGTTTGCCTGCGACTTCCCAGGGCGCCTAACAGATCACTGACGACCAGCAGCAGTTGATGGTCCTTCATCTCGATGCACTTCTTCCTTTCCTGGAGACCGTCAATGCGAAATGGCGCACCGCGACCCTAGAGGAAATCGCGAGTCTCTGGGTCATACATAACACAGTCGTACACGACGCAGTTGAGCTCGCTGAAGGGCATCGAACAACGCTCTTGCTCCACCCGTTTAGTGCAAGCCAGATTGAATTCGGTCGATCGACGCTCGATCAGCTTGGCCGAGCCCTCTTGGGCAAGCTCAACCTCGACGGTGATGAAGCGATCTTTCGGCGATATCAAGCATACGCCGCGTTGCCAGAAGGAACCGTCGGTCGAACGGCTATTGACTACTACGAAGACAACGAGTTTCCCCTTCCGGGTACCAAGGGTGCGACGTTTTCGAATTCACTGACTCACCACGATCTTCATCACGTGATCGCCGGGTATGACACGGGCCGCCTCCGCTAAATGTGTGTTGAGTTCTTCGACGAGGCGGTCTCCGGCAGTGACCGATATGCGGGATACATCCTGCTCCTCACAGCACAGTTTCAATACGGAATTACGATGGATCCATCGATCAATACATAGGAGAACCAGTTTGAACCGGATGCAGTTTTCACGGCCTTCAAACGGGGATCTGCGGTTGCCGCAAATTGTCTAGCCAGCGGACATAACCTGGAGGGGGCGATGTCTCAATCGATCGATGAGGTCCATGCACGACTCGGCGTTCCCTCCGAGGGGATATCCGTAATCGGTCGCGGCAGCTTGTGTGGGCCACAAGGTCCGGTCACAAAACGGGACAGCGTGGAACTCGTCCAACGGGCGAAGCTCCTACTCTAGTCGCGCGGTCTAGTCGTTATATTTCGGCCTAACGGATGATTGGCACCTGAGACAGATGAGACGAGAGGCCTCGGGCGTCGACCAGCCACCTCCCGGACGCCTGACGGTATACTGTTGGCTCACGCCGTCCCGGCCGGTGTATCGCTCTTGTGCAACGTCAACGCGAGCGAACTGAGCCAAGAGCCATAGAAAAAGAGGTCGATCCCGACCATCATTCCGATCACCCAGAGCGAGCCCTCCGGCCATTCCGACAAAATTATGCCACCAAGCAGCAGAGTTACCAAGGCGCTCGCCATGAGCCAAGTCCGACCGTCCACTCGAGACGCGAAGGCGGAGGCCAATCGGAATACCCCCTGCGCGAGTAGGGAGGCTGCAATCAGCAGGGTAAGCGCCTCAGCCCCTTCGACGGGCTGAGAGATACAGATCACGCCCACCACCAAATTGAGCGCGCCCATCGCAACCTGGAGCAATACACCCGTCCAGCGCGATGCCGAAAAGGCATGAAAAAGAACCACCACCCCTGCGCTCGAAAGCAGCCAGCCCAGAAAAACGACGGACACCAGCGTAAAGAAGGTCGAAGCGACGATTCCAACCGCGCCGAGCGCGCTCAGCGCGAGCCCAACCACGAGCAGGCGTTTCCAGTGCTGAGCGGCATCCGGCATCAATGAGAACGGAAGATGAGCATCTGCTACGGAATCGGAAGGGGGATCGATCGGATCCGAAGGCATGAGATTCTCCTTGTAATAGGTTACGCACCCCAAAAGGCCGAGACGGTGATATTGATCAGCGTCAGCAACAAGCTCCCGAGCAAAGCCGGACCGAATCCATCCACGCGGACGCCGGGTACGATGGCGGCCGTCAGCCACAACATCATGGCATTCACAACGAGCAGAAAAAAGCCGAAAGTGAGAACTGTGAGCGGCAGCGTCAGGACGATCATTACTGGGCGGACGATTCCGTTCACCAGACCGAGCGCAAGCGCACCGAGAAGAGCGGGCCCCCAACCATCGACCTTCACGCCCGATACGAACTGCGCGACCACAAGCAGGAATCCGGCCGTCAGCAGCAAATGAAGGAAAAACTCAAGCACAACCCCACCTTTCTCGCTTACACGTATGGACCGACGATCAAAATCAATCACTCCGTGGAGCATTGGTCCGAACAATACTTAGAAGATGAGGCATACGCCCCAATGTTCGACTAGGGCCCGAGCGAGTGCCCGACTAGTGCGCTTTGGCGAAGGATCAGCCCGACTCAATCCTGATTTTAGGAATCCAGCGTCGTGGCGGCAAGACTTCACGTCTCATGCCGGAGTCTATCGCAGCCGTTGGCCTTGCAGCCATGGGATTTAAATCTGCAAGCTGGTTCAACGGTCAACGCTTCTGGCCCTAGTCTCATATGTGACAACCCTCGACGGCTCCAATCCAAACGTGTTCTCGGAGACAACCGAATATCACAACTTTCGGCGGACCGTGGTCAACGGCCACGCGCGCGGCGACGGGGTGCCGTAGAGCCTGAGCGGCTTTTAAGGTGTCGTTCCATTCGGGCGTCGGGGTTGTGCACGAGCCACTGATGGAGACCCGCGATGAGCAGGCCGATGGGTACGATCGCGAAAGCGATCCAGTGGCGGAGCCAAATCGAGCGGGCCGGCTGCACTTCGAAAGTAAAGGGAATTTGAGTAGAGGTTCCTCCGAACGAGACACTCACGACCCCGCTCCATCTACCCGCATCGATGATCTCTACCTGAGCCTTCTGGAAGAGCCCGCGCGTGGCGATTTCCGAATCCAGCTCCACCTTGATCGTCGCACCTCCGTGGTGGTGCACTTCATCCGAAGTGTGCGAAGCAATTCGCCGGAGGCCGAGCCCCAAGACAGCGCCCGGCAAGATGCGACCCGTTGCGAGATCCCGAATGTTCACGTTCCACTCTGAAGCACCGACGCGCAATGGAGCGGGAGAGGCCAGAATCTGAACCTCGAAGCCTTCTTCCCGGACAGTGACGAGCGGAACACCGATATCCGCCATTGCAGATCCAAGTACCGGTCCCAGCAAAATACCCGTTACGAGTGTGGCGATGCGCCGAACGATCACATCAGCATCCCCCGCATCTCCATCGGTTGTTGCAGAATCCAAATTCCCACGCAATAGAGGAGAACAGCGACGCCGACCCACGGTAGAGCCAGAGCGACCGCCCGACGAGGCGAGCCGACGACCTCCCGCGCCTCCCTCCAAGCGACGGCGATACTCCCCAAAAGTCCGATTCCGAGAACGCCTATCCCGAGACCTAACAGTACCTCGGACGAAATCCCGTTCGAAGTGAAGCGGATTGAATCTCGAGCGTCCGCCATCACGCCCAGATCTTCGGCAACTCGCGAAAGAGCCGGGCCGATCGTCTCAACACCGGTCACCAGATGGAATCCAAAATGGACCAACCACATCGAAAACCCGAGCGGCACGAGGCACGGCGCGAGTTGCGCGATGAGTGGCACAACCCCCAACTCGAGATGCGCTAGCCGGCGGCCGACCCGGGCGCATAACCCAGCCGCCAGTATCGGAAACACCACGAGCGCGACAAAGAATTCCAACGTGACTGCTGGCAGTCGACCCTCGATACCGAGCCACGCGGTGAGCGAACGCTCGATATCAACCACTGGCCCCACCATCGCCGCCGCATTCACGAAGGCGGCGAAGCTAAAGGTGAGTCCCATCGCCGTGTACGCAATCTGGGTAGGAGGCAGACGCAGTCTGTCGTCTGCCTGATCCATCCGCGCGGCTCGCGCGGGAGAGGCTAAAACGCCGATGTTGCCGGTCGGGCAGGCCCGCACACAATCCATACAGAATGTGCAGTCGTAGCTGCCAGACTTCGTCGGCATGAAGAGTCCGGTCGGACATCCCGGCGCCTCATCGTTGCCACGCAGGCAGTCATGGCTGCGGCAATTCGAGCACACATCCGGATCCGACGCCGCGACCTCGAAGGGAGCGACGGCGCTACCCACGAATTGGAACTGCCCGATCGGACACACCGAGCGACAGAAGGTGCCACGCGGGAACAACCCTTCAACCAAGAAGAACGACGCGAAATAACCAACGACGATCCAAGCGGTCCACCACGGAGAATCCCAGAGCGAAAATACTTCATAGGCCCATAAGAAGAGCAGAAAACCGGCGACCGCGACCCAAGGACTCTTGAGCGCAGTCGGCCACTCCAATCGATTGCCGAGAAGCCTCCCCGCAAGCGAGCGGGTCAGCGTAAAAGGGCATACTGCGCAGAAGACGTTGCCAATCACGAGCAGCGCGATCACGAGCAGGCCACGCCAGTAGGTCCAGGGCAACACTCCAGCCAGATTCAATGCGCTCTCCCCACCCACGCCCAAGAAACCATCCAGAACGATTGCGGCAGCCAGCCCCAGCATGACAACCTGGACTGCGCGACGGATGCGCAGCGAGCGCAGCGCTGTTCCGAATACCGGTATCCTTAATAGGTCGAGTCCCGCAGTCCTTCGTCGCGCCGGACGGCTCTGTGCGATTTGGCCCACAACCGGCAGCGAGGGTTCGAGCCAGGAAAAGATCACGGCCACCGCAGCAACACCCATCGACACTGACCCTGCGATCCAGAGAAAGGCACCGGCCGCGTTCTGATCTGCTAGCGGTGCAATCCCCCACGGCGAGGGCATCTCGGCATAGGCCGGGTAGAAGAGACGGTTCGAGAAGGTAAAGACCGCCGAGAAAACCGTGTTGAACACCATGCTGGCGCCGATGTAGAGAACCCGCGCGCCGCCGCTGGCCGACTTGCCCGGCCAGGGTCCGATCAGTGGGAACCAGAACAGCAGCGAAGCGAGTAAGAAGGTCGCGTGCTCGAAATCGTGCCAGCCCTTCGCGCGCAATGCGGCTTGATAGGCGAATGGCAGATGCCAGATCGTGATCGTCGCTGCCCAGACACTCCAGCTCACGGCGGGCCGTACCACGAAGTCGAATCCTCGATGCACCGCGGGCCAGGCGAGAAACGGACCCAATCCGTCGACGAGCCAACGCCGCGGCAAGCCGCGCATCAGCGGCACCGCGGGTGCACCCAACCAGATCAGCGGGGGGGCGACCAGCAGCAGCAGCCAGTGTTGCAGCATGTGAAACTGCAGTAAGAGGTCCGCTAAGGCGTCAATCGGTGACGAAAGTGCCAGCCACAACACTGTCACTCCAGCGATGAAAGCGCGGCGACGCCAGAGTGGAAACCGACCGGGAAGTTGCGCCCGGATCTCGCGAAACCCCCGCATATACACAATCGTGGTCAGCCCGAGACCGACCACGATTTCAAAGTCGAACGACCAAGGGCCAAGCAGTATCGCGGCGATGGATTCCATGCCAGTCAGCTTCGAAGAAAACGTCTACCCGGCCGTCGCGTCGAGGGGAACTGGCACGGCGGAATCGCCGGCGCGTTCCTCTCCCGCCCGAACGAGTGTCTGAAGAAACGCGACTAACGCCGCCACCTCCGGCGGGTCGAGATTCTTCGCGTAAGCCGGCATGTTCCCTCCACCCTGGAGCACCTGGCGAATGAGTTGATCCCCGGTCAGGCGCGATCCGACATGTGTTAAGTCGGGCCCGCGTTGACCGCCCTTCCCCGCCAATGCATGACAATTGCGACATTGTTTCGCCTGGAGGACGATCGCCCCTTGCAACTCAAGGGCGGTCCGACCCTTCACGAATTCCGGCTGCACCGGCTCCCCGCTCCAGGCATTCATATGCGGAGACCACGGCGATCGCACGCCTTCCGCGGCCAACACCGAAAGCGTCAGCATCACCATCACAGCGAGGATCACGGCACCAGGCCGCTTCCGCGGGTGTTTTTCGCCGACGTTCGAGATGAAGGGAACGAGGAAGAAAATCGCGATGAGCAACGGCAAAACGTAAACGATGACGAAGTCCTCCATATAGGGAGGCATTAGCGCGAAAGCCGAGAAGAGCGCTAAGAAGTAGAAATCGGGGCGGGGCGCGGTATCGATCAGGGTCGGGTCCGCCACACCATTGGGAATCGGCGGACCGAAGACGAGCGTGCAGGCCACAATCCCGAAGAGCACAAGAGCCGCGAAGACCACGTCCTTGTCCGCGCCATCGGGGAAGAATCGAATTCCAGAGCGCCTGATGAGCGCATCATATTTCGTCTGATAGGTGTTCGGCTCGACGCCCTCTCCCACGACGGGGAACTCATTGATGCCCCGCATGAGCACCAGGCGGAGATGGACCACGATACCGACAATCAACAACCCCGGAATCAAGAACACATGGAGGCTAAAAAAAAGTGACAACGTCGCCGCGCCGATGATCGGTCCACCTTGAATGAAGTCGCCCAGCGCGGCCCCGATCAGCGGAATCCGCCCCGTGATCGAGATCATGATCTGAAGTCCCCAATAGGCGTCCTGGTCAAAACGCATGACTTGGCCAGAAAAGGCCGCCGCCAGCGTCAACAGAAAGAGCACACATCCGACCAGCCAGGTCAGCTCTCGGGGATATTTGTAGGCACCGAACAAGAAGACCTGGATCACATGGATCGTCAGCAGGCCGACCATGAAAACAGATCCCCAATTATGCAAACCTCGCAGGAACCAACCCATCGTCTGCACATAGTTGAGATATTCGATGCTCGCGTAGGCTTCGTTAGGCGACGGAACGTAGATGAGTGCAAGGCAGATTCCTGTCAGAATCTGAAGCATGAAACAGACGAGCGTCCCGCTGCCGAAGACATACCACCAGCTCGCCGATGTGAGGGGGATCCGGTGCCCCGCCGAATGCTCGTAGAAATCGACGGCGTACAAACGCTCGTCGAGCCATGCACCGATCCGTTTCAAACTTGGCTTTCCAAAGGACATCGCGGCTCCCTCGACCTCTCGCTAGACCGACTCGGCCAGCGTCGGTGTTCGGCCACCGCGTACCTGCAGCTGGCCGTCCGCGACGCGAATTTTATACTCGTAGAGCCCACGTGGTGGGGGCCCCGAGGCAACACTGCCATCCTCGTAGTAGACGCCTCCATGACATGGACACATAAAGAGTCGTGACTCCGCGAACCAGCGCACGGGACACCCGAGATGTGCGCAGTTGATCGCAAAGACCTGGAACGAATCCTCCGAAGTCCGGCGCACCCAGCACGGGATATCCGCGGTCACACCATCCCAAGGTTTCGTGAACGGATTGCGATACGTGGCAAGCCGCGTCTCGCCGGTCGGAAACTGCGAAGCATGTCCGAGCGGAATCCAGGCTTGCTGAGCCTTACGCTTAACCACGGACGAAAACAGATAACCCACGACGGGAACCGCAACCAAAGAAGCCGCGACCACGTTAAGCCCAACTCCGAGCCGCATGAGGAATCCGCGTCGCGTGACCGGCTCCACGTGGGGCGGACCGAGTTCCTCATTTGCATCATGGTCGTGTGCCACGGATTGCTCCTTCTGCCGCGTCGGCAACATCAACCCGGGGTACCTGCGGTCGCTGCGCGGCGAGCCAGGCGACCACATCCGAGATTTCTTGGGGTGTCATGGCTCGCTCCCTGGAACGCATTCGCCAATCTGGCATGCCGAGATCGGGACGGCCCGCGATGACCGATGTCCGCAACATTTGGTCACTCACCAACTTGAGGAAGCTGCGGTCGGTCACCGATCCGGCAACCCCGCCCTTCCCATCGGCTCCGTGGCAATCCCCACAGAATTGACCATAGGCGGTCGCTCCGCGAGCTGGATTCCCGGCTGAATATCCCAGCGCCTGCGAGTCGACCTCCGAGTATGGCGGAAGGGACTGAATGGATTTCGATTTAGGATCGCCCCATTTCGAGAACATTGCCTCGACGAGAACATCGATCTGCTCTTCGGTGAGCGAGCCACCGAGACTCTTGGCAAAGGCGGGCATCGTCGTCCCCGCTATTCCCTCGGCTACGATCAAGGTTACTCGTTTCGAATTCACGAGTTCGAGGTAGAGCGGATCCGCGAGCGGCCGAGCGGGCCCGGCTCGCCCCTCGGCCCCATGACAGCCCGAGCAACGGGTGCCGTAAAGTGTCTCGAAATCCATGATGGCCGACGGTCGTTGATAGCGTTCCGCCTCATCCGGCTTCCCGGGCGCCCCATCGCAACTGATGCCTCCGACTAACATAGTCGAGCCCCACAGGATGAGCAGGAGAGCCCGCCTCACGACTGCCCCTCCGCATCGTGCAGATCGGGAGCGGCCTCTCTGGGTTCACTCAAGCCGGGCCCCTCAAGTCCGACACGCTCAACGAGCGGCATTGCCTGCAGCGTCGCGATCGGTTCGACCTGCGAAATCACGTAGCCCGCGGTCAACCCGAAACCGATCTGAGAAGCGATGAACCAGGGCCAGCTCACGTGCTCTGCGAGGGCGGGATCGAGGATTCCAAGTGCAGGCCAAGCGATCGCGGTCCATGCCAGCGGAGCGACGACGCCTCCCCAAAGCAGCGGCCGACCGGGCAACATAGGAAGCATGGCCGCGTACATGAGTCCGACCAAGGTCGAGAGCGTGAGATGCATGAACGCGGCTACCGCGAATGCCCTGCCACTAAAGGCAAGCAATTGAGAGAACTCCGCGTGATCGACTGCAGGCAGGAGACTTCCCGCAAGGAGGTTGATCGGAAGCCAGACGCTCTGGTGAGCAAGAAGTCCATAGCTGCCCGCAATGGCGGCCATTGCGACCCCCCCAGCGAGACCGGCCTTCACCCCCGAGTGCATCGGTCGAACTTCAACGGGCAACCGCACACGGTGTCGCAAGTCATTGCCCTGTACGAAGTGCTCCACACCGATGTCGCGCGCAATGATTGGACGCGCACGCTCCGATTCCGATTGCAGAGGAGCGCGTACTTCGTGATTTCGGGGCAATACCTCGCGCCACCAACCGATCGCGCCCAGCATGAAAAGCACCAAGCCCGTTGCGCTCACGAAGATATGCGTCACCAGCCCCGCAAAGAGCAGCGTACAGCCCAGCGCCAAATACAGCGGGTTGCTGGTCGGCGCCGGGAGTTCGACGCCTTCACGACTTTCGGACTCGATCATTTCACGCGCCTCCGCGTTCGCCGACTAGACACCCGCGACATAAACCACCGAAAAGACCGCGATCCAGACCACGTCCACGAAATGCCAATACCAAGATAAGAGTTCCAGTCGCTCCGCATGTCCCGTTCGGACATGTCCCATGACGGCTAGCAAGCACACCAGCAACATGAAGAACAGGCCAATTGTGACATGTGCCGCATGAAAACCGACCAGCGAGTAGAAAGTCGTCCCGAATAGACTCGTCGAAATCGAGAGGCCGTGATCGTAGTAGAGTCCGTGCCACTCAAGTCCAGTCTTAAACAGGAATACACCGCCTAACAGAATCGTGGCTAACAATCCCGCGATCGCGCGGCCGATCTGCCCCTGCCCGAGACTGCGTACCGCGACCAGGATCGTGGCACTGCTCGCAAGCAGACAGATCGACGCGACGATCGGCTGTTCGAGCACATCCGCGGGTTGCGGCCCGTTCGCGCTCTTCCCGATGTAGAATAGATAGGCGACGATGAATACACCGAAGAAGGACGTCTCTGCCAGGATCAGCAGCAGGGTGCCCACTTGGCCGCGCGTCCATGAGCTTCCAGCTTCGGCTTCTCCGGATTCCGCCGGCTGCGGATCTTCGATGGCGACCGCCGTGCTCATTCGTATCTCCAGTCCGGATCCTCAGGATGTTTCAGGTCCCAGAGTGGCCGGCGGCTGCGCACTTCGGGAATCTCTTCGAAGTTGTACGCGGGCGGTGGCGAGCTCGTCGACCACTCAAGCGTCCACGCGTCCCAGGGATCATCGCCTGCCGGCTCGCCCTTACGAAATGCCCGCACAATCGCGACCACAAAAACGACGACCGCGGCGGCCTGAAAAATCACGCCGAACGAGGTGATCAGGTTCCAGGTCTCCCAACCGCGATCAGCGGGATAGGTATAGACGCGCCGAGGCATGCCAAGAAGACCTTGCACGTGCATCGTCAGAAATGTCATCTGAAAGCCGAGTGTGAAGAGTCCGAAATGCCATCGCCCCAGTCTCTCGCTCAACATCAAACCCGTCATTTTCGGGAACCAGTAGTAAATCGCACCGAAGATCGTGAAGAGCAGCCCACCAATCAGAACGAAGTGAAAATGTGCGACCACGAAATAGGAATCTGTCAGCTGCCAATCGAAGGGCACCGCCGAAAGCATGATGCCCGTGAGTCCAGCGATCAGGAACTGAACGAGAAACCCGATGCAAAAGAGCATCGGGACCTGAAGGCGCAGCTTGCCCCCATACATTGTGCCGATCCAGTTGAAGAGCTTAATGCCTGTGGGAATACCGACCAGCATCGTCGCAAAACTGAACCAGATGTTGAGCTCCCGCGCCATGCCGACCGCGAACATGTGATGGGCCCAAACGCCCAACGAGACGAAGCCGATGCAGATCGTGGCTGCGACCATTACCGTGTAGCCAAAGATCACTTTGCGGGAGAAGACGGGGATGATCTCTGACGCGTACGCGAATCCCGGCAGCATCAGGATGTAGACCTCCGGGTGGCCGAAGAACCAGAAAAAGTGCTGCCAAAGCACAGCATCGCCGCCAGCGTTCGTATCGAAGAATCGCGCGCTCATGAACCGATCGAAGAGCAGCATCACCTGCGCCGCAGTCAGCGGGGGCAGCGCAATTAACATCATAAACGAAACGACTAGCATCAGCCAAACGAAGAGCGGCATCTTGCCAAGCGTCATGCCCTTGCAGCGCATCGTGATCGTGGTGGTGATCATGTTGATCGCGCCGGCCAGCGAGCCGAAGCCGGAGATCAGAATGCCAAGAATCCAGTAGTCGGTCGCGTTGCCGCGCGAGAAGGCCTTTCCCGCGAGTGGGACATAAGCAAACCAGCCGACGTCGGGCGCAGTGCCGGATCCGTAGAGCCCCGAGCTCCCAAGGAAGCTGAAATAGAGCAGCAGTCCCCCAAAGAGGAACATCCAGAATCCCCAGGCATTCAGTCGCGGGAAGGCCATGTCTCGTGCGCCGACCATCAGCGGGATCAGATAGTTCCCGAACCCGATGATGATGGGCATGCCGACCAAGAAGACCATCGACGTGCCATGCATCGTAAACAGGCGATTGAAAACTTCGGGTGAGACCAAGTCGTTTTCGGGAAACGCGAGCTGGGCGCGCATCACCGAGGCCTCGATGCCCGCGATCACAAAGAACACGATGCCGGATCCGATATACATCATCCCGAGCTTCTTGTGATCGACCGTCGTGACCCAATCGTGAAGGACAGCGGTCCAGGCGCGTCGCGCGTCGCCCGCTTCGAGGCCCGGTAGGCTTTGCGAGTCGGCGCTCATTGGAGGCTCTCCAGGTAGTCGACTACCGCAAGTATCTGCGCCGGTTCGAGCTGCATCGCCGGCATTCGAGCGCCCGGCTTCAGATGGTCGGGACTCGTGATCCATTCGATCAGATGCGCACGATCATTGGTCGCGACCCCTGCACCGAGCGTTGTGCGGCTCATCAGATGGGTGAGGTCGGGTCCAAATGTGCCGTTGGCTGGGGTGCCGCGAACGCTGTGGCAGCTCACGCAGGCGGTCTCTTCAAAAACCGCGCGGCCCACGGCGACGGACACGGCGCTGTCATTCGTCGCCGGGCGCTGCTGCTCGCGCACCCAGCGTTCGAAGTCAGCACGCGGTTCGACGACAACGCGCAACAACATATTCGCGTGCTGCGTCCCACAATATTCCGCGCATTGCCCCACGTAGACTCCAGACTCGGTCGGTGCGATCCAGAGGTGATTCGTCCGATTGGGAATGAGGTCCATCTTCCCGGACAGCTGCGGCACCCAAAAGCTGTGGATCACGTCCTGTGACTCGAGGTTGAGAAACGCGGGCCCTGCGCTCGTGTCATCCATCAGGGGCAGATGCAGTTCGTTCGCCGTGACGAAGCCCAAATCTGCATAGTCGAATTCCCACCACCATTGGTGACCGGTGGCCGTGATCTGAAGGGAACCTGGGGGCGGCTCGTCTTTCTGCAGCGTCAAGATCGTGCGCGCGGTGACCACAAAAAGGACGGCGACGATCAACACCGGCGCCACCGTCCAGGCCAGTTCAATCCGCCCGCCACCATAGATCTGTGGGGGTTCGCGTCCGTTGTCGTCCGCGCGCTCCCGGAAACGCGCAACGCAATACACGATCAACGAGCTGACGACGACGAAGATCACAGCGCAAATAGCCAACACAAGCGTGGTGTACTCGACAATGATTTCGGCGGGGACCGAGGCCGGCGAAAAAATTGAAGGCGTCAGAATTCTACTCTCCACTCGATGCTAGGTCGATCAAAACGACTTAGACGAGGCTTCATTCCACATGGACTGCCATTCCTCATGTGCACCGCCGTCCAGCAGCTGCCCTGGCTCTAAGAAACCATACAGCTCATCAAAACGTCGCACAGTATGCGGGTCAATCCGCTCATAGAGATGTTGAGCGGTGAACTCTCGGGGATGAGCGAGTCCACAGGCGGCCGTCATCTCCGCCAGGCCCTGCACCGTGTTGCGATGAAAGTTGTAGGCGCGCTCAACCTTGTCTTCGACGACGAGCGCTTGCGCAAGCGTCGGATCCTGGGTGGCGACGCCGACTGGGCAGGTATTTGTATGACACGTCTGGGATTGGATGCAGCCCAACGAGAACATGAACCCGCGCGCGTTATTGCACCAATCAGCTCCCAGGCCCATGGCTCGGGCAATTTCGAAGCTTGCAACGCGTTTACCACCGGCTGCGATGCGGACCCGGTCACGCAACCCACTCCCTACCAATGCGTTGTTCACCACCATCAAACCCTCGAGCAGAGGCATCCCAAGGTGGTCCGAGTATTCCTGGGGCGCCGCTCCGGTACCGCCCTCGCCTCCATCCACCGTAATGAAATCCGGGACGATTCCGGTGTCCAGCATGGCGCGACAGATGGCATAGAACTCGATCGGTCTGCCAATGCAGATTTTGAAGCCAACCGGCTTGCCGCCACTCCGCTCACGTAGCCCCTGAAGAAATTCACAAAGCCCGACCGGCGTCGAGAAGGCAGAATGGCCAGGCGGCGAGAAACAGTCCTGCCCAACTGCCACTTTCCTGGCGGCCGCGATTTCATCGGTGACCTTGATTCCGGGAAGGATCCCGCCGTGGCCCGGCTTCGCTCCCTGCGAAACCTTGAGCTCGATCATTTTCACCTGAGGATCGACGGCCTGCTCGGCGAACATGTCGGCACTAAAACTCCCGTCGTCGTTTCGACAGCCGAAGTAGCCTGTCCCGATCTGCCAGATGACGTCTCCGCCGGGTTCACGGTGATGCACGCTGAATCCGCCCTCGCCCGTGTCATGTGCGAAGCCACCCTTCTTGGCAGCGCCATTCAAAGCGCGAATCGCGGCGCCGCTAAGTGCACCGAAACTCATCGCGGATATGTTGAAGACCGAGGCCGAATAGGGCTGCGTGCAATCCGGTCCGCCCACATCAACGCGGAATTGTCGCCCCGCATCCTCGACGATCGGCGTCGGATTAATAGAATGCGCAATGAACCCATAGCCGGGTTCATAGACGTCCAGCTCGGTACCGAAGGGCTTAACACCTTCGATATTCTTCGAGCGTTCATAGATCAGCGTGCGGTAGTCGCGCGGGAAGGGACGGCCGCTGGTATTGCTCTCAACGAAGTACTGGTGAAGTTCCGGCCCGGCGCCCTCGAGTACAAATCGCAAGTGGCCTAATATGGGATAGTTGCGCAGGATGCTGTGACGCGTTTGACGCGTGTCGTAGAGTCCTAGTAACAGCAGCGGACCGGTGATGACGACCCCCCAGGCAAGCCCCGGACTCCACATCCCTAGTACCAGGAAAAGGATCGAAAGACCCAACAGGCAGGGTATCACCCACCCGCGAATCTGATGCAGAATATTCATTCATACCTCGATGCAAAGGTCGTTTGTTGAGTCCTCCGTACTGACTACACTCAGTAACTTGAGGCATCGAATAGTCCAGCGTCGCAACTCTTCGACGGCGTTAAGCCTTCAGGTAGTGTACTACTTGTTATTCTCTCGGTCATCTAAAGAAATTCAAATCGTCCGAACGGAGGCCCTATGAGTCGTAGCGTTTGCGAGAGCTTGCTCGATACGCTCGCTGAAGCCGGAGCCCGAGACATCTTCGGGATGACCGGGGATGTATTAAATCCGCTCCTCGAGGCAATTCGAAAGGATGACCGGTTTCGCTGGATCGGCGTCCGGCACGAAGAGCACGCCGCCTATGCGGCGGCCGCCCAGTCAGAGCTGACTGGCCGCATCGGGGTCTGTGCGGGAACCGCCGGCCCGGGGGCCCTCCACCTCATCAACGGTCTCTACAACGCTCAGAAGGAAGGCGCCGCCGTCGTCGCAATCACGGGTCAAGTCGCACGAGCCGAACGCGGTAGCGACTACCACAAGGAGATGGATCTCACGAAGGTCTTTGACGACGTCTGTGCTTATCAGGCTCTGATCGACACGCCCGCCCAGATGCCACGCATGGCGGAGATCGCCGTACAGAAGGCACTCGTGCATCGCGTCGTCACGCGCATCGAACTGCCCGCCGATGTCATCGGTGCACAGGTGCCGAGCGAACATTTCACCCACCCCTTGGTGCACGAACAGCCGCGCTTCGCGCCCTCCGAGGACCAGCTCACCAAAGCAGCGACGCTGATCAATGCGGGCAAACGCGTGACACTCTTCTGTGGCATTGGTTGCCGCGAATCACGCGAGACGGTGCTTAGCCTCGCCGATCAGCTGGGCGCGCCGATCGTGCACACACTGCGTGCAAAGGAGGTCTTCGACACTTCGGACCCAGCGGTCGTCGGCATGACCGGCCTGATCGGCAATCCCGCCGGCTACCACGGAGTCTTCGACTGCGATGTCCTCGTGATGCTCGGAACGGATTTCCCCTATGACGAGTTCCTGCCCGAAGGCCGTCCCATCATTCAGATCGACCGCGATGTCGACCACATCGGTCGCCGCGCGCCAGTTACGTTAGGCCTGGTCGGCGACGTCGGCGCCACCCTAGAAGCCCTCGCGCCGAAGCTAAAGGGAGATTCGTCCAAGTTTCGAGGTGGGCTCGTCAAGCTCCGCGATCGCTGGCTCGGACAAATGGAGAAGCAGGCAAGTCTCGAACGCACCGACGAACCCCTACATCCCCAGCTCTTCGCGCGAGAGATCAGCAATCGCGCAGATCCGGATGCGATTTTCGGCTGTGACGTGGGGGAGTGTACGATTTGGCTCGCACGACAGATGAGCGTATCGGGTGGCCGACGCATGATCGGTGGCTTCAATCACGGCTCACTCGGGCCCGGGCTACCCGTTGCGCTGGGGGCCGCGGCACTAGATCCTAATCGCCAGGTATGGGCTCTCTGCGGAGACGGCGGCTTCGGCATGTCCATGAGCGATTTCGTGACCGCAGTGCGCTTCAATTGGCCTATCAAAGTAATCGTCTTCAATAACAGCGTCCTCGGCTTCGTGAAGATGGAAATGGAAGTCTCGGGACTTCCCCCGAACCCCCCCGCCACCGAACTCCTCAATCCAGATTTCGCGCTGTACGCGAAGGCCTGCGGCGGGGACGGCGTACGCGTTGAGCACGCCGCAGACATCGTCCCTGCAATCGAGCAAGCAATCGCGTCAGACAAACCCTTCATCATCGATGCGATTGTGAGCGCCGGAGAGTTGTCGATGCCGCCCCATATTAAGGTCTCCGAGGCCTGGGGCTTTGGCCTCTCGAAAGTCAAAGAGGGATTGATGGGGCTCAAGGGTGACCACGAGATTTGGAAGAGCTGGCGGGACGAGTTCAAGGCCAATCTAGGCTGATGCGCGCTGAGTTCTCCGGATCCTTCCGGAACCGTAACCCGCTCAAATCTCAAACATTGGTTGACACCTCCATGAGCGATCGGCCAGCCGCGGTTCGAAGGTCACGATCTCTGCGCAGTCCCTCTTCGAAGCCGAAGGCTATAATTCTTGCCTGCATCCGCTGGTTGGCGGCATGCCACTTGAGCGTGGGTGGTCGAGCCTGCGCCTCTATGCCGAGCAGGTGCTCGCGCCGCTCGCTCAGTGATCGACTCTCAGTCGTAGGCGCGGATCGACTCGAGGAGCGTCCCCCCGGAGCGGAAGCGCAAAGTCACACCGCCTCGAACGCCGTACACGAAGCGACCGTCCGAGCCAAAAGAGTCTTCCTGGTAATCACTCACCCCGGCATGTCCTCGGAAGTCGAACTCCGCGGACATGCCTGCCTGGACGGGTAGGAACCAACGAATGCCCGCAAAGCCTTCGCGATCCTCAATTTCCGCATCGTCATTCTCGGCGAGCGACCAGCGTCCGCCCATAATCCATTGAATATTCTCGCCGAAATACCATCCCACGCCGCCCTCCACGGAGAATGTGTCCCGATTCGGGACGAAATCGCGTGACGCCCCAGCGTCATCGCGACGGGCGTATTGAAAATCCACAAACCAATCGACGGGGCCAGAACCGAGGTCGGGGAAGAAAACCTTGAGCTCCACACGCCCTTGATAGGCGTTCGCCTCGTAGTCATCGTCCCCTTCGAAGCGTTCATACCCCGCGCCTAGCGTGAACGACCCGAGGTCGGGGTCACGCACGAAAAGATCGAAGCCCGCACCGAAGGTGCCCGTTTCGGAATCAGAGCTTCCAGCGGAGTCGTCCGAGTTTTCTGACGCGAAGCCCCCGGCGAGTCGCGCCCGCGCTCCCGTCCAGCTTGTCAGCGGAACCGTCGCCGTCACATCGAAGACGCCCCGATGCGTATCGAACGCGTCAAACTCACGCGTACTTGTGAGGCCCTGCGACGCGTTGATGGCCGCAGTCTCATCCACGAAGCGACCTTCGTAAGCCGCAGTGATACGAAAATTGCCTTGGGCCACGGCGGGTCGGCGAACCGCGTCGGTCTCCGCGTCCTTGTCCCTGTGGCGGAGATCGGTATGCCCCGAATCGGCTGAGGCGTTGCCGAGCAGAAACATCAGAAACGACACGCCAAGCAGGCAGACCTGGAACAGCGACCGCATCCGCGCGGCGCCTGCGCCCTCAGATCGGACGCGGCGATATGGGGGGGATATGCGGAATGAGTCGATGTGCACGCGCTGCCTCTCTGCGAGATCTGGGCTGAGCTGATGTCCAGGGCAGCCTGAACACGCGCTCAGTTGACCTCAATCATCATTTCGGCCGTATTCGTCCGACCCGAGTCAGTGGTTATGGTCAATCGGACGGTCACCTCTCCCGCCTGATCGATGTCCACCGGGTCCGGCATCTCCTGGGTGGATGTCCCCCACCCCCCGAAATCCCAGCTCCAGGCGGCGATCGGGTCGGAAGGATCTGAGGTGGACAGGTTGCCGAACTCGATACTGACCGGTGCGAGGTAGGGGCCGGCCGTCAATACTTCGAAATCGGCCCTATGCGCCTCGAGCGCAGTCAAGAAGAGCGTCGCCTCCGATTCCTGATCGCCCAGCCGCGTCAGCAGGCGCACTTCGTAATTTCCGGCTTCCGGAAAGGTGTAGAGCGGATCCTGTTCGTCGCTGGCCGCAGACGCGGGCGGTCTCGGTTCCGCCTGAGTCCCAAAATTCCAGCGCCAGCTCGTTGGCACAACACAGTCCGTCACCTCTGAATCCACGCAGGTCTCGTCCCGAAAACGGACCGGTTCGCCGGAAAAGACCGGGAGACCCCCCTCAATCGAAAATGCCGCCAAGATCGGATCCGCCGCTTCCGTGAAGCGGAGATTGTCTACGTAGACGCGCGGGCTTCGGAGCTCATTAAGTGCGTTCGTTGTGCGAATCGTGAGCGTGTAGAACTGGGGACCCGTGGCTCCGGGAAAGGTTTCGCTCAGGTTCACGCTGGCTGTGTGGACCGCCGTCGCGCGAACCGTGCCGCCATCCTCCATGGGGAAGCGCGCAGAAGGTCCGGCGTAAGCGGCCGACACATCGGTCCGCGCGCTATCGATCTCAACGACTGTGCTGCCGTCGCTGATCGTGGCGGTCAGGGCATCCAGGGTGCCCGCAGCCGGGGGCTCGGCATAAAGCAGGACATAGTCGAATTCGAGCACGGGCTGATCCGCAGGCGGCATGATGCGCTGCTCAATACCGTTCTTGATGAGATCGACTTCCTCCGAGCCATCCGTCCCGCGCCCATCAAGCAGCGCCCATTTCGTTCCATCCGTCGGCATGCCCGCATCGCCGCTCGCCCCGGACCCTTCAAGCGCGATATGCGTCGCCTCTACCAAGGCAAGCTCGGGCCGAAGCGTGATCCAGCCCAGCCCAAGTTCCGCGTCTGTCTCCTGTCCTTCGAAGCTCGGATCCAGTGCAGTCACGCGAATTGCATCCACGACCATCGCTTCATCTTCGTTCACCGCGTCGCCCTCGTTCTCGCCAGGACCGCGAATCTGAAGGCGCACGTCGTAGCTCCCTACCTCGGCATATTCATGGGTCGGACTCTGCGCATCGCAGACCGGCACAGGATCCGAAGCGCCGGGTTCGTTCGGGTCCGGGAAGGTGCACGTCGAGCCGTCGCCGAAGTTCCAAACCCACTCCTCGATCGCGCCACCCGACTGATCTTCCAAAGTCACGGACAGCGGACCGGGGCCTGCCGCCGTGCTCGGCTCGAAACCAGCGACGCCCCGGCCATAGTCCACGGTGTACTCGATTACCTGTGTTCCATTGAGTCGAGATTCATTCGGATCCGTAAGATCTCCAAACGCCACTTCAACATCAAAGGTGCCCGGGGCAGCAAAGCGATGTGAAATCGTGTTGCCTAGATAATTCTGCCCATCGATCGTCCACGCTGCGAATCCCGCGGCGCTCCCCACTTCGACACTAAACACCACGTCAAGCGGAGCTGATCCCCCGGCAATGCTAGACACGATCGCGAAAGGCACGACCTCTACGGTTGTCTGCTGCTCCCGCTCGCCGACTGCGTTGATCGCGGTTTGTTCGATGATAAAACTTCCGGGCGTCTCGAACACGTACGCCGGGCTGCGGTCGTTTGAGGCACCCCCATCCCCAAAGTCCCAGACGATCTCAGACGCAGCTTCAGAGCTGTCCGTACACGTCACTGTGAGCGGGACGAGGCCTCGCAGCGGCGAACACTCAAAACCGGCTGTCGGCAAATCGCCAATCACAATCAAATTCTCCTGAACCAGCACACTCTCACCCCCCGGACCTCGAACCGTCAGCCGAACGGTATAGTTGCCTGGATCCTGAAAGGTGATCGACGGATTGGCTTCCGTGCGCGTGCCGAGCGGTCCGAAATCCCATTCGAGACTCTCGATGGTTCCCGTGGACTCATCCTCAAAGTCCACGACAGTCGGCGGTGTACCTGCGGTTTTCGATTGAGAGAACTGCGCCACAGGCGTCGTCAAATCGGAATCCGCCCCCCCACCGTCGCCCGAAAGGCATCCGAGGCAGAGCATCCAAGACAAGCTCACCGCGGCGCGGGTGAGCCAGCGAGAGGAAGTCAATGAGGGCGACGAGGCGAGGGGTGCGCGCATGCTGTGTCTCCGTCGTCAAATGAAAAAGCGTGGGTCTGGACGAACTCTCCGGCCGGGAGGCTGCACTCGAGTTCGACGCGTGGCACCCTGACTGGAACCTAGGTAGGTGGACGCCTCATCCCTTTTCGAGACGAAACTCTTCGACGCAGAAAATGCGCAATCATTGAAACACCCTATCAGGTCAAGATCTTTCAATCCACTTTGCCGGCCCCTGAGCGACTTCAAGAGAACGCAGTCCACCCGCAGTTCGTTCGTCGAGTTCACTACGGTGAAACTCGTCCGAACTCAAGAGGCGAACAGGCAGACCATGACCCTCCCCGTCGCAGAAACAGTCGAACTCTAAATTCTGCGTAAGGTACCAATGGGGCTCATCCTCGGGCGCGACGAAGACGACGTGCTGCTGCCCAAATCCGTCGTGCCGCCCGGCGCCGAAATCGGCGACACGTTTTCGAATTTTGTCTATACGGATTCAGAAGGCTGACTGATCGCGACGGCTCAAACCCCGCTTGCTAAGACGGATGCATTCGCTTGCCTGCGCGTCATCGAAGTCGGATCGAAGGGCGCCTTCCTCGACTGGGGTCTTCCGAAAAATCTCTTCCTACCCTTCAGCTCCCAGGTCGGCCCGGTAGTCCCGAACCATACGGTCATCGTCTACTTCGAGGTGGATCGAATTTCACAGCGTCCCGTCTCGACGTGTGAGAAACGAGTGCCGGATGTCAGCGAACGACTGCGCTACTCGCCCGGGTATGCCGCCCGAACCTTCGCATCCTTTGCGCGAACAGCATCGGCGTCTGCCGCGCGCATCTCTGCGACGCGCTTGGCGATGCCCGCGTCGGCAACACCCAGAATCTGAGCCGCAAAGAGCGCCGCGTTCTTCGCGCCCGCGCTTCCGAGGCCAACCGTCCCGACCGGCACGCCCCCAGGCATGTTCACCGTCGAGAGCAAGGCATCCAGTCCGCTGAGCGCGCCACCGACAATGGGAATTCCGATGACAGGAATCGTCGTGTGTGCGGCGCAAGCACCAGCGAGATGGGCGGCCATGCCCGCGGCCGCGATGATCACTTTCAATCCATCGGGCACAGCCTCGTCGAGCCACTGCCGAAGCTCGTCCGGCGTCCGATGTGCCGAGATGACCCGAACTTCCAGTGGAATCTCGAGCGCCTTCAACACGGCGAGGGTGTTTTCGAGTTTCGGAAGATCCGAATCGCTGCCCATCACAAGTGCGATTGGTGCCTGGTTGGCCATCTGGGGAGTCTCCGTTTATTCGCGATCTGGATTGTCGGTCTGCGTGCCAGAAATTAGAGGGAAGGAAGTTCTTCGCCGGTGATTCGATCATAGGCCTCACGGTATTTGGCCGTGGTGCGTTCAACGACGTCGGCGGGAAGAGGCGGTGCCGGTGGTGAATGATCCCATCCGACGGCGTCGAGATGATCCCGCACGAACTGCTTGTCGAAGCTCGGCTGAGAGCCGCCGGGCTTCCAGGTATCGGCGGGCCAATAGCGCGACGAGTCGGGGGTCAGGACTTCGTCGATCAACGTGATGACACCATCGCAGGTTCCGAACTCGAATTTTGTATCCGCCAGGATCAATCCCTTCGTCGTCGCATGCGCGAGACCGAAGCCATACACGGCCAGGCTGAGCGTTCGTAGCGTGTCCGCAGTCTCATACCCAATGATCTCGGCCATCCGTTCGAAGGGGATGTTTTCGTCGTGATCGCCCATTTCAGCTTTCGTGGCGGGCGTAAAGATCGGCTCAGGCAGCCGCGACCCTTCCTGGAGACCGTCGGGCAATTTAATTCCACAGACGGTTCCGAACTGTCCATATTCTTTCCAACCACTACCGACGAGATAGCCGCGCACGACGCACTCGACCGGAAAGACCTCGGCCTTCTTCACCACCATCGTGCGCCCCTTGAGCAAGTCCAGATGGGGAAGCAGGGCCTCTGGGAATTCTGCAGGATTCGCCGTGATGCAATGGTTGGGAACGATGTCAGCGGTCAGCGCGAACCAGTAGTCGGAGAGCGCGGTCAGGACATGCCCCTTGTCCGGGATATCCGTCGGGATCACCACGTCGTAAGCCGAAACTCGATCGGTGGCGACGATGGCGTAGGAGTCGCCGAGATCGAAGACCTCGCGCACCTTCCCACGCCGATAGTGGGTCAGCCCTTCGAGATCGTATGGCGCAGACGGCTTGGAAGGAATGCTCATCGTTTCCCCTTCGAAACGCTCTGTTGGATGGAACTCGAGTCCGTTTCGTCCCCTCACCGATAGCAGAAATCGGCCCTAAATAGACCTCGCCAGGTCGAAAGCGACCCGGGCGAGCGCGTCTGGAACGAGTCGAATCTGCCCTCTCGCCAGTTGTACTCGAGCTTCCTATTCACCACAGACGCGGAAAACCCTGACAAATCCACCGTACGTCGCATCTCCTCACCAACACCCCGAATCGACGAGGGCCACAGGGGCCGTAACATCCAACCCAAAGCTGCAGCGCACACGACGCCCGAGGTCGAAATATTTTTCGAGCAATAAGGCGATGCCGCCGACAATCCCCATGAGTCGTCGAAGGATATACCTATCCGGAAATCGCCGAACAGCTCGACCGGTCCGATCCGGCCCCCGAACTGCCGGATCGCACGATTCGAAAGGTGCAGGCCGAACTCACACGTCGAGATCTGATTGATCTCACGGCTTTCGTTTTCCTGATGCGTTTTTGTGCGCCGCTGCTCGATCACATCGAGGCGTCTTTTGGACATGACCCGGTCGACTCACGTGATCGGACTTCTCACGAAGAGTCTGAAGACGATCAACCTGTTCGATCTGATCGGTCTTCGGAGTCAGCAGACGCTGAACGGCACTCCATCGCGACCGTCGCCTCGACTTAATTCACCGCTCGTGAAATCGACTGGACCGAGCATCCCGCAAATGCCGTGACGACAAAAAGGCCGATACACAACGTGCCGATTCTCTGCGTGATTCCGCGCATGGGATCTATCCCCTCAATTGAACTCTTGAATACTTGAATGGAGCAGGACGAGCCGACCGAGAGGCGACCGTCTTGGACGGCGGCTAAAAGAATGGGTACCGGTTTCGAAGCAGGCGGGGAACCTCAAGGCCAAGCTTGCCGATCTTGGGTTCCGCTGAATCCCGGAAGGCAGCACGGCGGTCGTCATTGGTTCTCGTCTTGAGGCCGAGCCGAAGGTAACGCTCGTTATGCGGACTCTTCGAGGGCCCGCACATATTGAGCGCGACTGGCCACCATTTCCGAAGCGCGCGCTGCACCCGGGCTTGTCCAATCTTCTCGACCTGGACCTCCATGAAGTGAGCCCCGAAGTCGGAATGCGTTTCCTCTTCGACCAGGATCCCCTTCGACATTTCCGCCCAGGGCGCGTAACTGCTCTGGGCGAAGTCTTCGACCAGGAAGTAGGCGGCATGATCGATGAGGAAGCTCATCATCAGAAGATCGACCCAGCGGATTCGCCCCGCCAAGACCCGGACGATGGGAATGAAAACGTCATGAGTCTGATAGTCGGCAACCCGAGACGCCGGCACTCCAAGCTCTTCCATTAGTTTCACGGCGCGAAACCAATGATCCGTCTCCTCCTGGGCAAGGGCGGCGAGATGGAGTTTTTCTTCGGGGTTGGACGTTCGATGAACCCAGCGGGAATACGTGTGAGCCGCCACCAATTCAGCGCGTGCCTGATCCGCCAGCTTGCGCAGAAGGGTACTCCGATATTCCTCGGTCATGGGGGAGTCGGGATGTACGCTGGCAACGGGGTATTCGCGGAGTGTCATTTCACTACTGACAATAGCTTGCGCGAATCGCGTGTGCCGATTCTTTCGACATCGCAGGCGCGCCCCAGACGTGATCCATGTCTGTGCACCCTTTCGACCAAAGGGTTCCGACCACCAAAGACTTTCGACTTCCAGCCGAATTTCCACTGTTTCCGTGATCCAATGCTGGCTCTGCCCCGACCTCATTAACAGATCGGAACGAATAGTGTGAGGCGCGCACACAGAGATTGAGATCGGCTTCAAACAGTTCATGACCAAGAAGCTGATCAAGTTTTTCTATATGGCGGGCATGGAGATCTCCACAGTCTGCATCCTGTGTGCGCTCGCCGACGATTTCAATCTGGAACCGGGTCGTCACCTCGCGAACATGATCTTCGCGCCAGTTCTCGCAGTCGTCTTGGTCGGATTCGTTCGCGTCCAGTCCGAAATTGTGAGGGCTCTCTCTCGCACTACTGAGTACACGCGAACGGTCGCCGCCAATCTCAAAGGGGCGGGGCGACTCTCATTCCAAATGGACCTAGCCAACATCGATTTTGCCAAGCCGACGATCGGCAATCGAATCGGGTGTTTGCCGTCGGCCACGCCGGGCCACCAACGAGCGATCGATTCAGATACTGTTCCGGAGCCAGGAAATAACCGCCCCGGCACCCTCTTTCCGCAAACCCAAGCGAGGCTCCATTGAAGTCATCTGAATTTTTCGAAGCCGGAAGCGAAAATGCCCAAGGCCCACTGGCGGGCTTGAGAATCCTCGAGGCCACGACGACATGGGCGGGACCGATGTGTGGATGCCTCTTCGCGGACCTGGGTGCTGAGGTCATCAAGGTCGAGACGCCGGCCGGTGAAGTCGCTCGCTCCCTACCACCCCACTTACCGGGAACCGACCCCGCGCTTTCGTTCATGCATCAAACGGTCAACCGTGGAAAGCGAAGCCTGACCCTCGACCTGCGTCAGACCGATGGCCAGGAAATTTTCAGAAAACTCGCGACTACGTCAGATGTCGTCGTTGAAAATTTTCGCCCGGGCACGGTTTCGAAATGGGGAATCGGTTACCTCGATCTCCAGCCGTATAAAGGAGATCTCGTTTATGTCTCGATCAGCGGATTTGGACAATACGGACCGGAAAGTGATCAAGCCGGATATGACCCGATCGCGCAGGCCTCGAGCGGTTGGCTCTCCCTCAATGGCGAGACCAACGGCCTCCCGCTAAAGGCACCGACGTTTCTGGCGGATGATCTCGCCGGGCTCCACGCTGCATTTTCAACGCTCGCTGCTCTTCGACATCGAGACCGGACCGGCGAGGGACAATATATTGACGTCGCCCTACAGGACGCATTGATCTTTCAGTCCAATGGCTTCCCGACCTTGGCCGCGATGGGCGCCGAGCTACCCCGCCTGGGTGGACAATTCATGGTCGCCGCACCGGCCGGAGTCTTTCGCTGTAGCGATGGGTCGATCATGACCGGCGTGTTGACCGATCGACATTGGCAGGTTTTGGCGAATCTGATCGGACACCCAGAGTTGTCGTTGGACCCCGCGTGGGCGACGTCCGCAAAGCGCGTTGCCAACCGCGATGAAGCGAACGCTTTGTTGCAGCGCTACCTCGTCGCGAAAACGAAGGCAGAGACGGTGGCAGCATTCCTGAAGGCTCGATTGCCGGTCTCGGCCGTTCGAACCTATGCCGAGGCCGCCGCGGATCCACACGTGAAAGAACGTGGCATGCTCGAAGAAATCGAGCTTGAAGACGGCAGCATCGCTCCGATCGTCGGCCCCGCAGCAAAACTGTCTCGAACACCCGCGCGCATCCGGGCTGCCGCCCCGACGTTAGGCCATGACAACATCGCGATCCTGAAAGAACTCGGCTTCGACGAGGATGCGATGGCCGCGCTTCAAGCCGAAGGCGTGATCGGGGACTGTGATTAAACGCCACCAATTGGCGCACGAGGGCATTTGCACCCATTTCGATACTCGCGCAAACCAAGGAAAGGCGGTAAACAACGCTCTCCCAGTGTCTATTCGCGAATGAGGCTACCGTTCGAAAACTGGTTGGTTCGCCGATTTCCCGATCTCGTGTCCTTCGTCACTGTTCGCCCATGACGTGTTTTCTAGCGTCGAAATTGGCCCCCCGAATTCGGAGTTTCGTTTGAGTCCCCTTCATCGCCGTCACCTGTCAACTCACACACACCGTCCCGGCCACAAACGCGACCCTCGCCGCACGCGTCACAATGCGGCCATCGTCCTGATCGCCCTCTTCATTTCCTCATTCGCGCTCACCGCCAACACCGCAGACGCCGCCAATATCGGTTGGGTCCGAGGCAATATCCGTCTCAACCTGCGCGCGGGTGCCGGAACGGAATTCAAGATCATCGCCGGAGTCGAAACCGGGGACGAACTCCGAGTTCTCAGCACCGGCGAAAGCTGGACTCGGGTCGAAACCTCCGATGGCCAGATCGGCTTTATTCCGGCGGGCTATCTCGAAACCGAACCCCCTCCAACGCTTCGACTCGCAATGCTCGAAACCGAAACGACAACGCTCAAGGCCGAACTCGATGAGACCCAGAACGAAGCCGCTCGCCTTCGAGAATCGAATGCGACGCTCGGTGCGACAGACAGCGGCCAGCGCGAAGAAATCGAGGCGCTCAAGATCGACAACTACGAATTGCGTGCTGGAACCCGCTACCAGGAATGGATCACGGGCGCGCTGATCTTGACGCTCGGGATGCTTGTCGGTGCAGTGCTACACCGAAATGCAACACGACGGCCCTCTTCGCGAATTCGGCTGTAATCGGGTAATCGCCGCGCCCGATATTCGCTGGGCGGGCTCTGAATGGGCGGATCCGGACACCTAAAACGCCCGCAAGAACATCCCAAGCAGAATTCCGATCGCCATCGTAAATGCGAGAACGGCCCCGATCACGCCGGCGCGCCCCGCAATCTTATGGATCTGCAGCGTCTTCGGATGAGGCATTGGATCCGTCGGATCGTGAGTCACGAGTCGCGTCGCAAGCAGCTTTCGGCCCTGAATCCATGCCACCGAACCACCCAGCAACATCTGCAAGACGAACATTTCATGAATTCGGAGAACCCACACGTCCAATGTGGTCCAAACGGACATGTCTTCGCGGCCCAGAAAAAAGACCTTGAACACATACGATACGAGAAACGCGCAGATCAGAAGTGAGCCGATCTTCATCGACTGCTTATGTCGCGCGATCTCGCCGCGCCGCGCATAACCCACTCCGCGAATCGCGAAGACACAAACGACGAGTAGATCGAGAATCGCGGCGGTCCAGAAGACGAGTTTTAGATCCATACTGGAAATAGCTACTCCACTGACCGCTGTATCGATCATTCCTCGGCAATCATTGCCAACAGCTGAAACGTAGCGAAATGCTACTAACCCCGTGCATCGGAGTCGGCGAGTCGACTCGTTTCTTCGAGTTCGCGACCCGCCGTTTCGGGCAAGAGCCAATAGACAAAGACGGTGAGGAAGGTGAATGTGCTCATGGCCACTGCGGCCGGCGCGATCGATTCGTTGCCCGTCGTGTACAGCCCGACCAGAGCGAAACCGGCCGCCGCGCCAAACGTTTCACAGAGCGTCATGAAGCCCATCGCGGTATTCCGGTTCGAGGTCGGAAAGAGCTCGCTCGTCACCGTCCGCATGACGACGGTTCCTCCAGTCAAGATGAAGACGAAAGGCATCCAAACGAAGGCCACACCCACGCTGGGCCCAAAATAGAGGGCGAAGGCTATGAATGGAAAGAGCCCGAATGCCAGCATCGATACAGGACGTCGGCCGACCCGATCGGCTGCCCAGCCCATCGCCGGATTCCCGATCACACCTGCGATTCCAGCGACAATCGCCATCAGTGAATAGCTGCTTGGCTTCCATCCATGGGTCGTCTGGACGAAATCCGAAAGCAGGCCAAAAGCGGGCCCAACCCCAAGCGCAACGCTGAATCCCATGACTGCGATCGCCGCACTCCGTCCCGGGAATTTCTTGAACATCGAAATCAGAGGGTCAATGAATCCGGCCAATCCAGCCACGTGATTGGCCTCAGCGCGCGTACTCTCGAAACGTTTCGTCTCGGAGACGCGACGACTGAGCATGGGCAGGAAAAAGAGCGGAAGTCCACCGACCACATAGAGTGCTCGCCATCCATAGGGCAACCAGTCGACGAAGGCGTAGAGCAGAGCGCCGAGTCCGTATCCGAATGCGCCGATGGCGCCTAACATTCCGATTCCCCACCCTCGATGCTTGGCCGGAAGCTCCTCAGCAATGATGACGGTGGCGGTTGCGATGGTCGCCACGACGAAAGTTCGCGCGACCGTCTGAATCACGATGAATTGAACGGCGGTCTGCGCGAAACCCGAGACAACCGTCGCCAGGCTCATCCCCAGGATCGCACCGAGATAAACGCGACGTCGGCCGAGGCGATCGGCCAAAGGCAGAACCAGAAATGCGGGAAACGCGCCCAATCGAACCCAGGCAAGCAGAAACGTCATGTCCGCCTGACTGAGATCAAAGCTCTCGCGAATCTGCTTGAGCGCTGCACTCAGGACGGACAGGTCGTAGCTCTCGAAGAAGCCTGCCAGGGCAACCACCCCAACGAGACTCACATGTCGCGCTTCCAGTCCGACTGGAACGCGACCGAGAAAATGCGGAAGCCACCAGGGCCGCTTGACGCGAACCGGCTCATCCGGATTTGCCGCGCCCTGCTTCACGTCATGGGGATTTTGCACGCGGGGATCCTAGCAGCCACGATACGTCTAACCCCGACTCATCACCGCCTTCGGTCAGATTTGAATTCGTCGCTTCGTGATACGCGACGGTATTGGGTAGGATCGTTCCATGTGCGCACTCGCCATCCTTCCTGCCCGCTACGGGTCAAGCCGTTTTCCGGGAAAAGCGCTGACCCCGATTGCCGGCAAACCCATGATTCAGCATGTCTGGGAGCGGACCCGCCTCGCGAAACACGTCGACGCCGTCATCATTGCGACGGACGACGAGAAAATCCGTTCGACTTGCGAAGCATTCGGCGCCACGGTCGAGATGACGGCATCCACGCACCCGACCGGAACCGACCGCCTGGCGGAGGTCGCCGCGCGCCACGCACACGAGATCATCGTGAATGTTCAGGGTGACGAACCGCTCATAGAAGCCTTCGTCATCGATCGGGCGATCGAAACACTTTTACGTGACGATCGCGCCTCGATCTCCACGATCGTCCATCGCGCAGAGCCCGCGGCTTTCGATGATCCAAACCGAGTAAAAGTCGTCGTCGACTCAACGGGCGCTGCCCTCTACTTCTCGCGCTCAGCCATTCCCCACCAACGTGCCGGCGCGGATGTTCGCCCTCTCCAACACGTCGGACTCTACGTCTACAGACGCGACTTTCTTCTCGAGTTCACGAGGCTGCCACAGACTCCCGCAGAGATGGCCGAAGGACTCGAACAGCTTCGCGCTCTCGAGAACGGCTACCGCGTGGTGGCGGCAGAGATCGAGGGGTGGACTAGCATCCCAGTTGACGTTCCCGAAGATGTGGCCGTCGTGGAAGCTGCACTCCGTCGATCGAGCGGATGATCCAAGGAAACTGATTCAACCGACTACATAACCAACAGAACAGGCAGACGTCCATGAGCGCAAAGATTACAGCTGATACCGTACGCGAATGGGGCCGACGCTATTCCAATTGGGGGCGCTGGGGACCAGACGACGAACTCGGCGCGCTAAACTTCATCACGCCGGAACGCGTGCTTACCGCGGTCGCGCTGCCTCGACGAGGTCAGGTCATCTCCTGCGGCTTGAACTTCGATCACAAGGGCCCGCAAACCGGCGTCGGAGGCCGACATAATCCGATCCACGTCATGCTTCAAGACGGCGGCGATGTGCTGGCCGGTGCCCAGGACGGGATTCCGGGCGGCTTTCGGTATGCCGATGACGCGGTCACGATGCCACTTCAGTGCGGGACACAATGGGATGCGCTCGCCCATGTCTTCTACGACGAAAAGATGTACAACGATCGCGATATCCGACTGGTAACAAGTCGAGGCGCCAAGAAGAACGGAATCGAGGCCGCAAAAAACGGCGTCGTCGGTCGAGGCGTCCTGCTCGACATCCCACGATATTACAGCGAACTCTGGCTTGAAAACGGCTTCACGATCGGACCCGAACTCCTCGACACCTGCGCTGAAGCCGAGGGCGTGACGATCGAGTCGGGAGACATCGTCCTCGTCCGAACCGGAATGATGACGCGATGTCTTTCTGAGGGGTCATGGGACGGCTATTGCGGCGGGCCGGCACCGGGGCTCTCCGTCCACTGCGCGGCCTGGCTCTACGATCGCGAAGTCGCCGCCGTCTGCACCGACACCTGGGGCATCGAAGTCCTGCCCAACGAAACCGAAGACTGCTTCCAGCCGCTTCACATGATATCGCTACGGAACACGGGGGTTCTCTTCGGGGAGATCTTCCACATGGACGCTCTGGCCGAGGCTTGCGCCGAAGACCTTCGGTACTCCTTCCTGTTTGCGGGGCCTCCGCTTCCGATTACAGGCGCGGTCGGCTCGCCGATCAACCCACTCGCGATTCGTTAGGCGGTCGAGATCGATGCGAATTCGCCTGACGCCGACGGTGGATAGCGATGGGAAGCGGCTCGCGGACCTGCGAGTGCTTGCCATGCAAGCAAAGTCTCGAACGAATCGGTCGATTCGACGAGAACCGGGCCCGAACTCGGTTTATTGCGACATACTCGGCTGAATGCACTCGGCATATCGAAGCGGACGGGAATTCGACAATGATTAAGTCCGATGGCCTTGCTCTGGACGATCGGGCTTTTAGCGAGCACCATCAACTTTCATATCAAAGAAACCAGAATCCGGACTCCATGACCGCACCGCTGATCTCGAACTCTCGACCCTGCCTGAATTCCAGGACTGGTTTGCCCAATTCGATGAGACCGGGCACCAGTTGGTTGCAGGCATCACACTCCCAAACGAAGCTTCACTCGCCCTCTATTTCAAGCATGGCTTTCACGAAGTCGCCACATTTGTGGAGCGCTCCATCACACGAGCCAGGCGATGATCATCACCCCAATCCCCATTCCGATTCTCATTGAGATCCTGGGCGATTGGGAAGAACTGATCGGCGGCGGCGGCTCTCGAAGCCCTATCCATCGGGTGATTCAGATCGGCTTTGCACTCAAGACCAGCGAACACTACACACTTCGTGAGTTCAAGAATCCAGCCTACCCCCGTCGAGCTTTGTAGACGCGGCGATCTCATCGACCTTTCTCTCGGGCGAATCAAATCTGGACTTTCCCAGAGTCAGGTCGACCGGATCAGAGCCAGACTACCCAATGCGGGATTTAACGTTGGGCTCCTGCGAAAAGTCAGCCGCTGGGTATTTAGGCATCCGCTTAACCCAGCACCCATGATGAAGAGGTGGGCATGAGCGGCAGTGCACGTCGAAGCAAAAAAGAACTCACTCGGCCGCGCTCATGATTTCGCTAAGATGTCCAGACAGCGACCAGATTGCCCGTCTCTTACTCTCGCTAGACACTGCCGACTACACCTACCCGCAAGTCGGCGCGACGCGAGGCGAGATGCCTGACGGCTACAACATCGATCGACACTCTGCGATCATCGGACATGGCAATGCGGACTTCGAAAACGCAAAGCAAGCCATTCGTGATTGGAAGCCCTTCGAGCTTCCGTGGATCAAGACCTTCCCTCAATCGGCACCGAAGACTGGGACGATGATCGCCGTCATCGCACATCTTTTTGGAATGTGGTGGACCAATGTCAGTCGCGTCCTCTACACAATCGACGAAGCCGAACGATTCGGATTCGCCTACGGAACGCTTCCGCATCACGCCGAATCAGGCGAGGAACTCTTTCTCGTCGATCGATCTGGTGAGACGAACGAAGTGCACTACCGCATCACGGCCTTTTCAAGGCCAAGACATCCCCTGGCGCGATTGGGATACCCGTTCTCACGCGGAGCGCAGGAGCGATTCGGAAACGGGTCGATTGACGCGATGAAGCGAGCGGTATCAGATCCTGCACGATATTGACATCGCCGGCCCCGTAGAGCGGCACAGGGAGAAACACGATGACACAGAATACGACCGGAGTATCCGATACGAAGCGGCTGCCTTACGTTGGATCCATCATCGAACTCGAAAAGGAGATGGGCGAAGGCGTCGAGCGACATCGATTCGCCGGCTTGGGGAGCAATCTCGGGCTCACCAAATTCGGAGTGAATCACGAGACCATTTTCCCGGGCGGGCGGTCCTCCAAACCTCATGCCCATAGTGAAGAAGAAGAGTTCGTTCTGGTTCTAGAAGGGCAGCCCAGTCTGTGGGTCGATGGCGAAGTGCTCGAACTCGCAGAAGGAGAGGCCGTCGCGTTTCCAGCTGGAACCGGTATCGCCCATACCTTCATCAACAACTCGAGGGCACCGATCAAGCTCTTGATCATCGGCGAGCGCTACGCCAGCGATCAAGTCAACTATCCCATCGACCAGGATGCACTACATCCTCGCCCCTGGAAGAATGCGCCCGCTCGTTCATTGGGGCCGCACAACGGAAGGCCCGATGTGTAAAATTGGATGAGACTGATGTCGTGCAACAGTACGACCGCGCGCGATCTCTTCGTGTTCGAAACCGAATCGTAGATCGTCAAACGGATTCCGGGCAAAAAGAGACCCTGGGAACAGACCGAAGTCCTATTGCGGCTACGACGTCCGCGATCCCAGGGTCGGCAGCGTTGGGAACATGCGTCCCACGCAACACCTAGCGTAGTTGACGAACGGTTCAGCGTGCTAGGACGCCACCACCTCACTCGTCGTAGTGCTACGTTGGTCCATTATTACCTCCCAAAGCCGGCATGGAATAGTCAAGCAAGCACCCCAAAGCGCTTGCCAGATCCCGGGCTCAGGTGGCCGCCGTCGCCGCCCCTCCGGGCCGCTCCCGCATCCCATCCCCGATGAATGGACAGCGAAGAACTCGGGGATGAGTGATTCCCCTTGCCACCTAATTTATCGAACGCGGGCACGACGAGCCATAGTGCATGTTGCACAAATCGATCCGCGGAAACGCCCTGTCGCCGCATTCTCCCGCGGGCTCGGCTAGTCTCCCGACCGGAGAAAGCCGGATGACGTGCCCCAGAGATCAACCGACGACCGCGACGCTGCTCGCGAGCTGTGACGACCGCCCGGGGTTGGTCGCCGCCCTATCCCAACTGCTCTTCGCACTCGGACTGAATATCCTCGACGCGGATCAGCATACGGATACCAAGGCGGGCAAGTTCTTTCATCGAATCTGCTTCGACCTCGCAGTCCGAGACGGCGCTGCGATGATCGATCAGGCGACTCTCGAGGGCGCGATCCGAGAGGTCGCAGAGCGTTATTCGATGCAATGCGATCTTCGGCTGCATCGCGATGCTCATCGAGTCGCCATCTTCGTCTCCAAGACCGACCACTGTCTCTACGATCTCCTGCTTCGACATCGCTCCGGGGAGCTGCGCTGCGAGTTCCCGCTGATCATCAGCAACCATCCGGATCTGGAACCGATCGCGAAGCAATTCGGCATCGACTACCACGTCTTTCCGATCACCAAGGACACGAAGCAGGCACAGGAAGAACGGGAGATCGCCCTGTTGCGCGAGCATCAGATCGACCTCGTCGTCATGGCCCGGTACATGCAAATCCTGAGTGCGCAGATGATGGAGGCGTATCCGATGAGGATCATCAACATCCATCATTCGTTTCTACCTGCATTCCAGGGTGGGAGCCCCTATCAACAGGCCTATGGCCGAGGCGTGAAACGCATTGGTGCAACCGCACATTATGCGACTCTCGATCTCGACGAAGGGCCGATCATCGAGCAGGACGTCGTTCGCGTTTCGCATCGAGACACACCCAAGGACCTCGTCCGCAAGGGTCGTGATGTTGAACGAACGGTGCTTTCGCGCGCGGTCGCGTGGCATCTCGAAGGACGCGTTCTCGTCTATGACAACAAGACGGTTGTATTCGACTAATGGACGGAAAACTCTATTTCCTGGCGCTCGTCATCGGCATCTTGATTCTTGCCTGGGTCGCTGCGGGCGTGCTCTGGCATGCCGCCGAGATGGCGGAGATCGTCGCGCCCCTGGACCCCTATGAAGTCGAAGAACTCAGTGTCGTGACAGTGGGTACAGGGAACGAGTATGAGAACCCGAATCGTCATGGCCCCACGACGGCGATCGCGCTCGGTCGAACGGTTGTGCTCGTCGATGTCGGACGGGGCATCGCGGAGGGGCTTCGGTCCGCGAAGATTCCGCTGAACCAACCCACGCTCATCGTGCTGACCAATGTTCTTCCGCTCAATACGCTTGGCCTCGACGATCTCATCATGACGGGCTGGCTCGTCCCCCGCGAAGAAACGATGCGCATCATCGGACCGGTGGGAACACGCAAGCTGGTCGAATCTCTCGAAGCGGCCCATGCCATTGGACGCGAAGCCCTCGGATCTTCACTCGGCCTCATACCGGCGGGAGGGCGTATCGAAGTCACGGAAGTTTCGGACGGCTATCAAGAAGAGGTCGCTGGACTCACGATCGAAGCGCGGGCCTTGCCAAGGGGCCCACTTCCCACACTCGCCTGGCGTTTTTCCGACGGCAAGAGCCGCATCGTCGTCTCTGGGAGCGGTTGGGGGGCCGACGTGCTCGAAAGCTTCGCGGGCGGTGCAGACGTCCTTGTCCACGAGGCTGCCTATCTGCCAACGGTCGCCGAGCTCGAAGGAACCGGCGCCGAAGTTCCCAACCCCGAGCGGCTCGAACTCGAAGCAAAATTCCATACGTCGATTCTCGAGGTCGGGAAACTGGCGACCAACGCCCAGATCGACCGTCTCGTGTTAGTTCGCCTGCGGCCGCCACCCTTCTTCGATCTGCAGGTACGCTCGTTGGTCGCGAACGACTACGAAGGTGAAATCGTCGTCGCGAACGATGGGGACACCGTCTTTCCCTGACGTGATTCGCCGAGACGCCTCACAAGACTACACTGAGTCTCTTCGATCAGAGTGATGCGCAGGTATGTCCGCCATCAACGACGATGACGGAACCGCTCATGTAGCGCGACGCGTCGGATGCGAGCAGCAAGATGGCGCCGTCGAGGTCTGGAAACTCACCGAGTCGACGCATCGGGATTCCCTTGACGAACTCGGGCGCGATCGCGCTCTCCAAGAGCACACGACTGACATCGGTCATAAAATAGCCAGGCGACAACGCATTCACACGGATGCCGAAACGCGCCGCTTCGAGTGCCATCACCTGAGTCATTCTTGTGACCGCGCCCTTTGAGACGGCATACGGAAACTGCCCCTTGACCGTGCGGGTATCCGTGATGGATGTGATATTGACGATGTTGCCCTGCTTCCGACCGTTCTTCACAACCTGTCCGGTATATGCTTTCGAGATCCGCCAGACCGATCTTAAATTCGTCTCCATGACGAAATCCCAGTCCTCCTCATCGATCATCGCGTAGGTCTTCGCGCCGGATTCGACACCCGCATTATTGATGATCACGTCGATCGGACCGTACGCCTGCTCCGCCTGCTCGAGAAACGCATCGATGCTATTCGCATCTCGAACGTCGAGACGCAAGCCTGTCGCCTGCCCCCCTGCCTCGACGAGTTCCTCGACCCGCTCGCGGATTTTTTCCTCTCGCCGGGCTCCAAGAATGACATTGGCGCCCGCACGGCTGAGTACGCCGGAGAAATGATGACCTAATCCCGAGGATGCCCCGGTGATCACAACGTTCTTGTCCTTCAAGCTGAAAAGGTCGCTGATCGCACTCATACCGAAGCTCCTTTCGCAGCATCACTGCGACAAATTCCGTTCGCCCAGGTGATGAAGTCGCGAACGACCTCCCCTCGATTGGTCTCATTGAACACTTCGTGTCGCGCTTCAGCGTAGAGTTTCAGTTTCACCCCGGAAATCCCCGCCCGCCGATACCGATCGGCCACCTGTGTCACGAGCACGCCCCCAAGGCCGACGGGATCGGCATCGCCGGCGAACAGATAGATCGGAAGGTCCGGACGAATCGCCTTCGTTGCAGCGTCCGACGAATAGGCGACTCCCGCTTCCATCAAAGAGGCCAGGGATTCATCCGAAACAGTGAAACCACAGAGCGGGTCATTCACATAGAGATCAACCTCGTCCGGATCGCGACTGAGCCAATCCGACTCGGTCCGAACAGGTTCAAATGCGGCATTGAAGCTGGTGAAGAGATCCGTCCCAGCGTTATCGCCTGAATCTTCCACCGCGGCCTGGGCCGTCGCGGCGGCCATCACGTCAACCGCGGTGGTTCCCGAAAGCGCGGCGCCCGCCAGAAGATCGCTCGATAGGGTGATCAAGTCCTGGACCACCATCGATCCCATGCTATGGCCGAGGAGAAGAACCGGAAGGCCATGCTCGTCGCGCACGCGCCGGATCAACTGCAGTTCGTCGTCGATGAGTCCCCGCCATCCCTCCGGCCCAAAATCGCCCAGCTGGGAGGCGTCCTTCACCGTTCGACCATGACCACGATGATCGTTTGCATAGACGACGTAGCCCTCTTGCACGAGGGCCCCAGAGAGCCGGGCATAACGAAGCGCATGCTCGCCCATCCCATGTGCGATCACGACAACGCCACGACATGTACCCGACCCCGACCAAAAGTGAACGATCGGAGTCTGACCGTCAGAGGTTGGAGAGAGACGGAATGATCGATCAGGCATGATGGTCCTTCCGCGTGCGCGCCTGCGTGGGGTCGGCTGCGGAGGGAGGCTACACCAATTCCTCGGCCCCTCGCCTCACTCAGATTCCAATACGATCGACAAACAGGAATCGAATCGATCAATTCAGGCTAGAGTCTTCCGAGTCGAACGATCAAGGAGTGCGCGAGCATGAAGCAGCGAACGTATTGGCAGGACAATCTGCGTCTTGTCGGACTATGTCTTGCGATCTGGTTCACGGTTTCCTTCGGCTTTGGGATCCTGCTCGTCGACGTTCTCAACCAGTTCGAAATCGGCGGCTTTCAACTCGGCTTCTGGTTTGCTCAGCAGGGAAGCATCTACGTTTTCGTCGCGCTGATCTTCTTCTACGCGTGGCGAATGTCGGTGGTCGACGACATTCACGCAGCGCGTGACCAAGAGACTCGAGATGGCCAGTCTGTTTCGGGGAGTGACGATTAGTCGTGCAGCTCCAAACACTCACCTACATCGTCGTTGGCGCTTCGTTTGTCCTTTATATCGCCATCGCGTTCCTCACCCAGGCCAAGAATACCCGCGAGTTCTATGTCGCCGGTGGCGGCGTTCATCCGGTGGTGAACGGCATGGCGACGGCGGCCGATTGGATGTCCGCCGCGTCCTTCATTTCGATGGCGGGGCTGATCGCGTTCCTCGGTTATGACGGCTCGGTGTATCTGATGGGGTGGACGGGCGGCTATGTCCTGCTTGCCCTTCTGCTTGCGCCGTATTTGCGGAAATTCGGGAAGTTCACGGTGCCCGAATTCATCGGCGATCGATACGAATCGAAGGCTGCGCGCGTCGTCGCAGTTCTTTGTCTGATCGTCATTTCATTTACCTATATCGCGGGGCAGATGCGGGGGGTTGGCATCGTCTTCTCGCGCTTCCTGAACGTCGACATTTCGGTCGGCCTCCTGATCGGAATGGGAATCGTCTTCTTCTACGCGGTGCTCGGAGGAATGAAGGGCATCACCTATACGCAGGTCGCACAATATTGTGTTCTGATCTTCGCCTATACGGTTCCCGCCGTCTTCATCTCGATCCAAGTGACCGACATCGCAATCCCACAACTCGCCTTCGGCGGAACCGTCGCCGATGGCAGCGAGTTCCTGCTGACACGACTCGACCGGGTCGTCACCGACCTTGGGTTTGCCGCCTATACCGTCGGCACGAAGAGCCGACTCGACGTCTTTGCGATCACCATGGCGCTGATGATTGGAACCGCCGGCCTTCCCCATGTGATCGTGCGCTTCTTTACGGTTCCCCGAGTACGCGACGCACGAATCTCCGCCGGATGGGCCCTCTTATTCATCGCGCTGCTCTATACGACCGCGCCTGCCGTCGGTGCGCTCGCACGCTTGAATCTCACGGAAACGATTCAAACGGGACCCGTTGGTGCCGCCGACGGGAACCTCGTTTACGACGATCGACCGAGCTGGTTTCGGACCTGGGAAGACACAGGCCTTCTGCGTTTCGACGACAAGAACGCGGACGGCCGGATCCAGTACTACAACGACCGGAACCTCGAATTCGAAGCAGAAGCCCTCTCACATGGGTGGAACGGCAATGAACTCTCAGTCGATAACGACATCATCGTTCTCGCCAACCCCGAAATCGCCGGCCTGCCCGACTGGGTGATCGCCTTGATTGCCGCCGGAGGAATTGCCGCGGCGCTCTCGACGGCGGCGGGACTCCTACTCGTCATCTCGGCGGCGATTTCACACGATCTCTTGAAGGGTGTACTTGCTCGGGGAATCAGCGAACGAAACGAACTCATGGCAGGTCGCATCAGCGCCGCAGCCGCGATCCTGCTCGCCGGCTACCTCGGTTACAACCCGCCGGGCTTCGTCGCACAGGTTGTCGCCCTGGCCTTTGGCCTCGCGGCGGCCTCACTCTTTCCCGTCATCCTGTTAGGCATCTTCAGTTTTCGAATGAATCGGGAAGGCGCCATCGCCGGAATGGTCGCTGGCCTGGGCTTCACGCTTGGCTACATCATCTATTTCAAGGGCCTCTTCATCGGCCCCTTTTCGGAGAACATCGCAGCCAATTGGCTCTTCGGCATTTCGCCCGAGGGCATCGGCACGATTGGCGCCCTCGTGAATTTTGCCGTCGCCATCAGCGTCAGCGCCGTCACCCCGGCCCCTTCCGCAGAAGTCAGAGCCCTGGTCGAGCGCATTCGCGTGCCTTGAAATCCGCCGCCCGGGCTAAGTCAGAGACCTGGGGAGCTCCACGGCATCGCATGCTCGAGACCGCCGGCAATGGGTCCGCCCTCAGCCTCTTTCCTTACATGTTGTCGGGCATCCAATTTCCATGGAAGCCGAAGGGGACCCGCTGGGGCAGATGAATGGTGGCAATGGGCGGCGCCGCAAAATCTTGAGCGTGCAGGATGACGACATCGCTCTTTTCCGTCGTCTGATCATAGACATAGGCCATGACCCAACCCTCATCTTCACCGGCATCAGACGATTCGGGAACGAAAACCGGCTCGAGGAATATCCGATGTTTGCCCTCCGTGTGGATCTGCGACGTTCCACTCACGAGGTCGTGCTTTTTCAATCCCTCGAGTGATAGGCCCGCACCAAGCCCTGCCGTATAGCCAAAGCGATAGGGCTTTCCGGTCAAGCGTTCGTCAAAGCGTGGGAACTCCTGGCTTCGATCGTCCAACCGAGACTCCTTGACCGGCCCGCCTGTAGGATCGATGAGCCACCGATCAAGCGTCGAGGTGCCGTCGTTCGGTCCTCGCATATCCGAGGCAAACATCTCTGAGTGACGGATCACGTCCAGGACAACACGACCATCGTCATCTTCATATCCGTTCATGGGGTGGAAGACATAACACGGGTCGACTTCATGCCAGGTCACGTCCTCCGCCATCCCCTCGCGCGGCAGTAGACCGACCCGAGCACCGTATTCCGGATGCCACTTATAAGGGAAGGAGTGGCCCGCCTCGATCACGTCTCCGTCCAACACGACGGGTAGATCGAGCAGGATGAAATAGTTCTTCGTGATCATGCAATCGTGCACCATGGGACTTCCGGGCACCGGGACTTCCACGGTCTTTCGCACACGACCATCGGTTCCGACGACAACATATTGAATCTCTTGCTTCATCGGCGAATAGACGGCTGCATGCAGCTCGCCGGTGTCGGGATCGAGATGGGGATGGGCGGAGAGTCCACCGGGAAGCGTGCCGTCGAAGTCAATGCGGCGGACTGTCTCGAGCTCGTACGTCAGTTCGACGGGAAGATTGCCGGCCTCAACGATCGCGAGGGTCTGGCCGGCGTGCTGAATGATATTCGTATTCGCGGTTCCGCCACCGATCTCCACCGCTCGATCGGGCCCCGAGACCGGGGGAAGCTCCTTCGCCTCGGCGACATTGTCATCGACGACATAGCGATTGCGATACCAGAGCGCCTTGCCGTCCCGCATCCGAAGTCCATGCACCATGCCGCTCCCGAGAAACCAATGATGGTTTTTCGGATCGGCGTCAATCGGATTAGGACCAATTCGCAGCAAGCGTCCTTCGAGAGACTTCGGAATCTCGCCTGTCACCTCGAGATCAAAGGCCGTGACTTCTTCTTCGACCGGTCCAAAATTCCCGGCCAGGTACATGTTTTCACTCATTAATTTTCTCCTTTTCGATCTTGCGCAGATAGCGCCATCGTCGTTGCGACGGCGTCATCAAGTGACGCGCTGGGATTGACTTCTTGATAGGCGCCTAGCAACCAGAGTGTTGCCAGACCATGGATGGAGGCCCAGAGCGCCCCGGCGAGCAGCCCCGAATCATCGGTCGATTTCCAACCGGCGGCCTGAGCGACACGGACATGTTCGAGAAGGCCGTTATAAGCGGCACTCGAATCTCGCGCGAGCGAAGCATTCTCGGAATCGAGATCGCCCCGGCGAAACATCAGGGCGAAGAGTCCTGGATTCGCAAGCGCACAATCAAGGTAGGCGTGGCCGGCCGCACTCAGTCGGCGAAACGCATCGGACGCGATCGGAAGATCGCAGTCGGCGGACGCGTCTGCGGGAATCAAGGCACTCGACTTTTCGATGGCCTCCGAGAGCAATCGAAACCCGACGGCTGCGACCTCGGCTCGAAGATCCGCGAGGCCCCGAAAATGCCGTGCCGGTGCCCCGTGCGATACGCCGACGCGGCGGGCAACCGAGCGAAGGGTCAGTGCTTCGATGCCTTCCTGAAGAAGAATTTCGAGTGCTGCCTCGACCAATCGGTCGCGCAACGTTTCGGGATCTTTTTCGACTTCCGTATCCATGTAGACAGTGTCTACTCAAGCCAGTAGACAGTGTCAACAGGCATTCACCGAAAGCCGAGCTAGCCCAGAAGCGCCTCGACCAGATGCGAAAGGTCGGTTCGCATCTTCCTCTGCCAGACCTTTCGCTCGGGTCGCGAAAGCTGCTCGAGCTCGAACCCCCGCAAGAACGCAAGAATGATCCGAGCATCTCTGGCAGGGTCAGTCGAGCCGATTCGCTCCATTGTGAGCTGGAGCCCGGCATCCAGGCGCTGCCGAAAGTCCCGATATTCGGGGGCAAAGGCCGGTTCTCGGGCAATCGCGAGAATTAGCTCGAATTCGGCCACCCAGGAAGTATTCGGATTATCCCACTCTTTCAGGACATTCTCGAAAATCATGGCCACCGCATCGCCCGGGCCCACCGGTCGATCTCGGAATCGCTCGCTCGTCGCGTTGATCTGCTCGAGAGACTGCTCGCAGAAGAAGCGGAACGCCTCTCGAATCATGTCATCCTTGGTCGCGAAGTAGTAGGTGGTCGCGCGTAGAGAGGCCTGCGATTCTGCGGCCACTGCCCGGTGGGTCACCGCCGCGACGCCCTCCCGGGTCACGATGCGCAAAACGGCCTCGAGGAGTCGACGGCGGCGCTCGATCCCACGCGCATAAGGTCCTCGCGCGCGATCCCCGGATGCAGCCGTTGCTTTCATTTCGCCCTACTCCGTTTTTCTCACGTTCGGCCTCAGCCATCCATGCATTTAGACAATGAACGCCGCCTTGCGCTGTGCCTTCGATCAACGGCTTGCACCGCCCCCTCTTAATATGATACAAATGTAGCGTTTTCAAGAACCTTCTATCGAAAGCATGATGGCGACCTCCCAATACATCCTCTCGATCGACCTGGGAACCGGCGGCCCAAAGGTGGCGCTCGTTTCAGACGACGGCGCGATCGCTGCCTCCGCGCTCCGTGGGGTGACGACAAATTTCCTCGGCCCCGACGCCGCCGAGCAGGATCCAGAGGAAGTCTGGGCCGCGATCATGAGCGCGGTCAAAGAAGTCGTTCGCGTCGCCGACGTTCCCGCCTCCGCGATCCTCGGAATGAGCTGCACGAGTCAATACTTTTCAATCGTTCCCATCGACGCAGCCGGACTTCCGGTCGGACCGATGATCCCGTGGATGGATGGCCGCGGCGCGCCACACACCTTGAGCCTCTACCAGGCCCACCCCAACCTGGCGACACAATGGATCGAACGGACCGGGATGCCGCCGCTTCCCACCGGCAACGATTCCCTCTCCCACATGCTCTTTCTCAAGAACGAACGTCCGGAGATCTACGATCGAGCCGCCAAGCTCGTCGAACCCTCGGACTATGTCACGGCTCGATTGACTGGTAATTGTGTCACTAATGCGTGTACGGCCTTTGCGCAGCTTCTCACTGACAATCGACGACTCGACCAGGTCGACTATCACAGCGAACTGCTCGCGACTTCGGGTATCGATCGCGAGAAGCTGGCGGACCTCGTTCCGATTGGCTCATGCCAGGGGACGCTCAAGGAAGACATCGCTCGCGAGATCGGTCTGCCAAGTTCAACCAAGGTGTTTACCGGTGTCAACGATACGCATGCCGCCGCAATGGGGACCGGTGTCTTTCGTCGCGGACATGGCGCGCTCAATATTGGAACGACCTGCCAGGTCCTGGCCTTCGTCGACGAGATGAAAACGGATCTCGACAATTGGATTCTCAGCATGCCCGGCCCCATCCGCGGCCGCTATATGGTGATGTCCGAAGTGGGGCTCGGCGGAAAACCCCTCGAGCATTTCATCACGAAGGTTGCCTTCGCGAAGGATGCGCTCGCCGATCATTCGATTGACGACCCTTTCGCGAACGTCGAAAAAGCTTTGCGATCGACGCCGGCTGGAAGTGGCGGACTCCTCTATCTGCCCTGGCTTTCGGGTTCCCAATCACCTCATGCCAACGCCTCCATGCGCGGTGGTTTCCTCAACATGTCGCTCGAAACTGACCGCATGGACATGCTTCGATCCGTCCTTGAAGGCGTGAGCCATAGCTTATACTGGGTTCTCCCGGCGGTTGAAAGGTTCATAGGGGAAGACATCGAGGAGCTCGAATTTTCGGGCGGCGGTGCCGTCTCGAATGTCTGGTCCCAGATCATGGCGGACATCATGAACCGGCCAGTGCATCAGCTCGCCGAGCCGCGTTTCGTCAATAATCGAGGGACGGCGCTGTTGGCGTTTCACGAACTCGGCGTGACCTCGCTGGCGGACTTCGACAAGAACCATCGAATTGCACAGACCTATCATCCGAAGCCCGAGAACCGCGGGATGTACGATCGGCTCTTTGAACAATTCAAAGCCGCCTGGGAACGGAATCGTCCCATCTTCGAGGCGCTCAATGGCAAAGAGTCCTTCCATGCCGGATAAAAAGACAATCGAACACTATCTGGACGCCGCAATTTCGATTGCGGAAGGGGCAGGCCCGATCGCGCTCGGCTACTTCCGAAACGCCCTCGAGGTCGACAACAAGGCGGAGGGCAAAGGCTCGGGCCAGGCATTCGATCCAGTGACCCGAGCCGATCGCGAGGTCGAAGCATCGATGCGAGCCGAACTCGCTCGGCGCTTTCCGGATCATGGAATTCTCGGCGAAGAAGAGGCCGCCGTCATTTCCGATTCAGCCTACCAATGGATCATCGACCCCATCGATGGAACTCGCGCCTTCATTAGCGGAGTGCCCGCTTGGGGAATTCTCCTCGGTCTGACAATGGACCAGACCTGCTTGGTCGGCGTGATGCACCAACCCTATCTGGGTGAAACTTTCATGGGGACCCCGGGTCGCGCGTTGATGCGACGAGCCGGCAAGGAAATCGTCCTTCGAACGAGTGAGGCGACGGAAGTCTCATCGGCCATCCTGTATTGCACCCACCCCTCAATGTTTCCGAGTCCCGAGGTCGCAGCTCGCTTCGAACGTGTTGCCTCCGCCGCGCGCATGATGCGTTTCGGCGGCGATTGTTATTCGTACTGTCTTCTCGCCCACGGATTGATCGACCTGGTCGTCGAAGCCGAGCTTCAGCCCTATGACATCGTCCCTCTGATCGCGATTGTCGAAGGCGCCGGCGGCATCGTCACCAATTGGCAAGGCGAATCGGCCATGGCCGGTGGGCGCATCGTCGCCGCTGCCAACCAATCGCTTCATCAACAGGCGCTCGATCTGTTGAATTCTTGAACTCGCGAACCTAAGGAAATCTCATCATGACGGAAAAAACTCGCAAGCCAGCTGGCGGACTCTATCCCTATGCGGACCGCTTGGGTGTCATCGCCAGCTTCCCCGAAAAGGGACGACCCCGGGATGAAATTCTCCGAGAACTCAACGATGTCGCGAAAGAAGAAGATAGTTTTTGGCAGACCGGACAATGCTCCGGGACCATGTATTGCGGAGACACGGACCACTACGCGTTCTTGAATGAGGTGTATTCGAATTACTCCCACGTAAACGCACTCCAGCGAGACATCTGCCCGAGCGCGACCCGCTTCGAGGGTGAGATCACGGCGATGGCCCTCGACCTCATGCATGCGTCGGCCGCACGCGGAGAGGACTCGAACGAGCGCCCCTGCGGTTCGGTGACTAGCGGGGGAACCGAGAGCATCATCACTTCGGTTCTCATGTACCGCGACCAAGCGCGAAAGGAAAAGGGAATCACCCAACCGGAGTTGATTCTTCCGACGACCGCCCATCCCGCTTTCGAAAAGGGCGCGCATCTCTTCGGACTCAAAGTCGTGCACATCGAGGTCAATCCGGAAACGACCCTGGTCGAAGTCGACGCCGTACGAGCAGCCATCAATAAGAACACGGCAATGATCGTTGGATCAGCGGGCAACTACCCGTACGGAACCATCGATCCGATCGAGGGGCTCTCAGCTCTCGCGCTGGAGCATGGGATCGGTCTGCATGTCGATGGTTGTCTCGGTGGATTCATCCTGCCCTGGGGAGAACGACTCGGTTACGACATCCCCGTCTTCGACTTCAGGCTTCCGGGAGTCACGAGCATCTCAGCCGACACGCACAAATACGGGTTTGGCCTCAAGGGTACTTCGGTCCTGTTATGTCGGACTCGCAGCCTTCGCCACTTCCAGTATTTCGCCACACCCGAATGGCCGGGCGGCAAATACAATTCACCGGGAATCGCGGGCAGTCGATCTGGCGGACTGATGGCCGCTGCGTGGGCTTCGATGGTCAGCCTTGGTCAAGAAGGTTATTTGAAATACGCCAAGGCCATATTTGAAACGGCCTTCGCGATGCAAGACATCGTTCGCCTTCATCCGGAACTCAAGATGATGGGCAATCCCACATTCTGCTTCTCCTTCACTTCCAACGAATTCGACATTTATCATGTCAACGACTTCATGAAGGAACGCGAATGGCGATTCAATGGGCAGCAGTTCCCAAATGCCATCCATATGTGCGTCACGCGGCCCCAGACCCAGCCGGGTGTTGTCGAACGATTCGGAAAGGATCTCGCGGAAGCCGTTACCTATGCCAAGAATCCAACGAATGAAACGCCCAAGTCAGCGGCCATCTACGGCGGCTATCCAAAGGAAGATCCCGCCGCAAACGAAATGATTATGGGCATTCTCTTCAAGTACCTCGATCAATGCCAGGACCTCCCGCCCGGCTACGAATGATCCCGATTCTTTCGCCTCTTCGGAATGGCTTCGTGCGACGTCAATGCTCGCACGAAGCCACTGCCGGGAGCGCGGAACGGGCTCCAGAGGGGAGCCGACGCCCTGAGCTCGGCCATCGTTTCCGAGACAGCGATCGTCAATACACTAGATCTCGGCCGCCGCCGCGCGGACGGCTCCCGCGCTCGTCAGCCGCTGCGGCATCATTCGCATGACACCGTTACGAAATGACCGAAGGAGCGAATTCTCGAGCTGCCCCAATCGTCCGAATCGCCTTGACTGATCGACGATAAAGCGCACCCGAGATTCTCGCCGCACAGCGAATGCCGGGATGACTTTCTCGAAAGAGGCATCGCCCTCCAACATTTTACATAGGATGCCCGCATCCTCGAGCGCCATCGCCGCGCCTTGACCCATATTAGGTGTCGTCGCATGCGCGGCATCTCCGATCAGGAGAACTCGTCCTTTGTACCAAGGATGTTTTGGCATCTCTTCCAGATCGTTGTGAATCAGCTGTTCGGGCCGAGTCAGCTGTTCAAGAATCGCCGGCGCAAAGCCGGAAAACGCTCTGAATAGTTTTTTGAAGCGCTCGATCCGGCCCTCATCGGGATCCGCTACGCCCGCCTTCGCGTTCGCAGTCGCATAGCAATACAGCCGACCACCGGCCAAGGGGACGAGCCCGAGCCGCCTTCCCCTCCCCCACATTTCCTGCATGCGGTCGAGACCGGGCGGACTCTCGACGACAAATCGCCAACACGTATAGCCGGAGTAAAGCGTGTCCGTCCGACCAAAAATCTGTTCGCGTGTCTGGGATCGAAGCCCATCGGCCCCGATCACGTGATCGAAATGTTTCGTCCGACCATCCGAGAAAGTCGCTTCGACGCTTTCACCCAGGTCGTGCAAATGATCAACCCAAAGGTTGGCATGGAGCTTCGCATCCTGACAACCCGAAAGAAGGACCTTATGCAGTGTCGCGCGATGGATCGTAATCGTGGGACCGAAGTCCGGGGCCAGATCGGCAAAGTTCATCCCAAAAAGCCGCTGCCCCTTGGCATTCGTGAGTTCACTGTTTTCAAGGATTCGCCCTGCCTCGAGCGCCGCATCACCAAGACCGAGCATCCGCAACATCGCCATCGCGTTGACACTCAACACGATTCCAGCTCCGACGGCGCCGAATTCACGTGTGCGTTCGACAATCGTTGGACGAATTCCAAGACGACAGAGCCCTGTCGCGGCGGCCAGACCAGCGATTCCGCCGCCCACGATGAGCACTTTCTCATTTCCCCGCATCCGAGATCCCTTCGCACAATTGATCATGAGGCTTTGACTAAAATGCGCGGTGGTCGACTCTAGTCCCGGCATCAGCTATTCACGACGCATCGGATCGTTGCCCGATCGCCTAGCTCCCATCGTCAAGCCGATCTACGCTGACGGCAGAGTTCGCCCGCCAATCAAGGCCGAAGACTCCTCTTAGCCGCAGATGCATCCTGTCATATTGATAGGGAACATTCGCAAGGAGCGCCGCATGCAGCACTCGAGTAGTCCATCCCTCTTCCACATAACATTGATCGTTCTATTGATGTGCTGGAGCGTGTCTTGTGCCCAGTCGACGGCATACGATGGTCCGAGCGTCGTCGTCTACACCGCAAGAGAAATCGTCACGCTCGACGAAAGCCGACCCGAGGTCGAAGCCGTCGCGGTCGAGGCCGACCGGATTCTCGCCACCGGCTCGCTGGATCAGATTCGCAGAATGCTCAAGGGCCGCCACCTCAAAATCGATCGCCGATTCGAGAATCATGTTCTCGTTCCGGGCTTGATTAACCAACATGAGCATGCCGGGCTCGCGGCCCTCGCTTTCATGACTGAAATCATCTCCATCGAAGACTGGGTCCTACCCGCGGAGACGGTCCGACGCGCAGTCGATGCAAAGGACTACCGGCAGCGTCTAGAAGACGCCGTCGATCGACATTCACAATCTCCTTCTGCCGTCGACGACGTGCTCTACACCTGGGGCTTTCACCAGCTCTTTCATGGCGAACTCTCAAGAGCGGACCTGGATGACATCAGCAACAGCATTGCGATCGTAGTCATCCAAAGATCCGTTCACGAACTCATCCTGAACACCCGCGCCCTCGAACGCTTCGGAATCAATCAAGCACTCATCGATCAAGCGCCGGAGTCGGTACGCGCTCAGACCGATCTGGTTCGTGGACATTTCTGGGAGCAGGGACAGGCGGTCGTCTTTCCCTCTGTCTTCAAGGATCTCTTTACGCCCTCGCGATACCTTGGCGCGCTCCAACAAGTCGAAGACTATTGGCACGCGGCCGGGAGCACGCTGATTGCCGAACCGGGCGGGCTCGTATCGCCAGCGCTCATCGCTATGCAGAACCAGGTCATGGGAGATGCCGCAACGCCCTTCCGGATGTATTACATCGCAGACGGAAAGACGGTCGTCGCCCGCTATCCCGTGGATCGCGTCATCGAGGAAACGGAGAATCTCTTCAGCGCAGCAAAGGGAATGACCGGCTTTCTCCCCAAGCAAGTGAAGCTCTTTGCCGACGGCGCCATCTTCAGCCAGCTCATGAAAATGAAAGAGGGCTATCTCGACGGACATGAGGGCGAATGGCTGATGCAGCCCGAAGAATTTGCAAAGGCCTTTAGGATCTACTGGGATGCCGGATACCAGATTCATATCCATCAAAACGGAGATGCTGGTCTCGATCTTGTGCTCGACAACCTCGAGCGCAACATGAACCGCAATCCACGCGAGGACCATCGCACCGTAATCGTGCATTTTGGCTTCTCGCGTCCTGACCAGGTCGATCGCCTAGCAAGGCTCGGTGCCATCGTGAGCGCCAATCCCTTCTACCCAATCGTCTTGGCCGATCCCTATAGCCGAGTGGGGATTGGACCCGAACGTGCCCAGGAGATGGTTCGAATTGGGGACGTCGTTCGCGCGGGCGTTTCAGTTTCCTTGCACGCGGACATGCCGATGGCCCCGGGACAACCGCTGCTTCTCATGTCGAGCGCGGTCAATCGAATCACGGTCGCTGGAAACGTCGCTGGACCGAAACAGCGGCTGAGTCCCATCCAAGCTCTGCGTGCGATTACGATCGAAGCCGCCTACTCGCTGCGACTCGAAAACGAAGTGGGCTCGATCGAAGCGGGCAAGCTCGCCAACATGACGGTGCTCGCAGAGAATCCCCTACGCGTCGATCCAAAAGCGATCGCTTCCATCGAGGTCTGGGGAACCGTGCACGAAGGCCGAGTACAACCGGTCAGCCATTAGGATCGAATCTCAAAACAAGAACGCGCCCAGCCCGCATCAGGGCAGGCCGACTCCAGGCGTATCCACGTCGATCGTCTCGATTCTCCCGAGACGATCGACCGTCTTCGATGGATCAGAATCCGGGGAAGTACAAATGAAGAGCGTCTTGCGATCGGGACCGCCTAACATGCAAGCAAAGGCCTCATGCTCGACCTCGACGCGATCGGTCACATCACCCCCTTCCCGAATCCGAAGGACGCCGCCCTTTCCGATCGGCGATGCCACCCAGATCGCACCCTCCGCATCGAGACAGATCCCGTCCGGAACATCGCCCTCCGGAAGTGGAGCCCAGACTCGGCGATTCGAGAGCGTTCCATCCTCTGCGATCTCGAAGGCCGTTAGTTGCCGACCAAAAGTCTCACCCACGATCAAGGTCGCTCCATCCGGCGTAATGACCGCGCCGTTTGGGAAGCGAAGATCTTTCGCCGCGATCTCCAAACGCCCGTCCGGATGAACCAGCATCAGATTCGCGGGCGTCGGCTTCGCACCCGTGTGAAGATCGAATCCAAAATTGCCGACGTAGGCACGCCCCTTCGCGTCGACCACCATGTCATTACAATGCGAGGTGGCGAAGGAGGAGAGGTCGGCGACTTCGGCCAAGCCGTCGGCATCGAGTCTGAGCAGACGGCGGTCGCGCATGGAAACCACGAGCAAGCGGCCATCCGGAAGCCAGCCAAGTCCCGACGGATCGCCGGCAACTTCAACAATCTTCTCGGCCACACCGTCCATCGAGACCGCGATCACCTTCCCGTCGTGCATATCCGAAAACCAGAATCGATCCTCGTGCCATCGCGGACCTTCCGGAAAGCGAAGGCCGTCCATCAAGATGCTTGTTCGTGTCATCCTATACCTCTCAGATCGAACATCATTCGATCCATTGAGAGTAGAGTGACCGGGGCCTCACCGCCTCCTGACAGCCATGAGAACCGCGACAAAAAAACGTATTCGCACACTCTTTGATTTCTTCGTCGAACAATTCTTTGAAAGCTCATGCTCGAGACGAATCAACTAGACTCCGACGCGAAAAGTCCGAGGATACAGAGACAATGCGAATGACCTGGCTGAAGCATCTGGCGGTGGGAATTGCAGTTTCAGTCGCGGCCATCTTCGCGATCGGCCTGATTCTGATCGAAGTCGTCTCGGCTCGACTCCTCTCATCAACAAGGATCGAAACACCTAACGGAATCGAATCTCTCGAAGTCGTCGAGATCGGTGGCGCCCGCCAGACGATCTATCTCCGTGGACATGACCAGGCCAAACCCGTCCTGCTCTTCATGCACGGCGGTCCAGGTGCAGCCTCCATCGCATTCGCTCGAAATTATGGCCTTCGACTCGAAGAAGAATTTGTCGTCGTTCATTGGGACCAGCGCGGCGCGGGAAGTTCTTGTTCCTCGGACGTACCCAACGAAAGCCTTAACCTCGAGCAATACCTCACCGACACACTCGAGTTAGTCAATCTTCTGCGAGCGCGATTCAATACCGAAAAGATCACATTGATCGGACACTCCTGGGGCAGCGTCCTCGGCGTGATGACCGTCCAAAGACATCCGGAACTCTTCCACGCTTACGTGGGAATGGGTCAACTCGTCGATACGCTTCGCAACGAAGAAGTTTCGCTGCGCTTCGTGCTAGAAAGTGCCAGGGCGGAAGGCAACACACAAGCCATCCGAGAACTCTCGGCAATCCAACCGCCTTATGACAACAACGCCGACCTCATGCTTCAGCGCGGATGGCTCAGCCACTACCACGGAGACTCGGTCGAAGGGAACGTTTTGGCGGATGCCGCGCGATCAATCATTTTCAACCCTGAATACAGCACCGGCACAAAGCTCTCGTTCTATTCCTGCATGATGAACTCGCTCAAACACGCATGGGGTTATCTCGAGCATCTCGATTTCATCGAGAGCGCGAAAGCACTTGACGTCCCCGTCTTCTTCTTTGCCGGGCGTCACGACTACAACACGCCGTTCGAATTGGTCGAAGAGTATTTCGAAGTTCTCGAAGCCCCCAGCAAGGAAATCGTGTGGTTCGAGAATTCGGCGCATTCACCCAACGAAGAAGAAAGTGATCGTTACCAGAAAGTGCTGATCGAACGCATCCTTCCCCTCACGCAGATCGCACAGGACGCCAACTAACTTCGAATGCGCTCGTTCCCCGGATCAAAAAGCGGCTTCAGATGAATCTTGGCCGGCACCCGCACCGTCGCGACCTCCAGCTCGTAGTTCCCCTCGCGTAACGCCTTCAGATCGATTCCATTCTCGTCACGGACGTAGCCGTAGCCGATTCCCTTTTCGACGGTGTAGCCCCAACCAGCGCTTGTCAGCCAACCGACGCGCTCTCCATTTTTTAAAATCGTCTCTCGGCCTAACAGCACCACATCTGGATCATCGACGGTGACTCCGACGAGGCGACGTTTGAACCCCTCCGCCCTTCGCTGGACCAACGCCTCACGACCAAGGAAGTCGATCCCGGAATCATTTTTCACGGCCCATCCCAGACCCGCTTCATAGGGTGTGTCATTCGGAGTGATGTCCGCGGCCCAAGCCCGGTAGCCCTTCTCGAGGCGAAGACTTTCGATGGCTCGGTAGCCGGCGTTGACGATGCCATGGGACCGACCCGCCTCCATGAGCGCGTCATAGACCATGCCTGCACCTTCGCTGGGTAGATGAAGTTCGAAGCCAAGCTCGCCGACGTACGTCATTCGAAGCGCGCAAACGGAAATGCCCGCGATCAGGACATTGGCATGGGTCGAGAAGCGAAGCTCGGCGGTCGAGACCGGGCCGCCATTCGATGCGGCCGCCAGAACCTCGCGGGAGCGTGGGCCCATCAGACTCAGAACGACTCTTTCTTCCGTGACTTCACGCAGGCTGACATCGAGCCCATCCGGCCAATTCCCTTCGATCCAACATCGATCGTGCGTCGCGAATCCAGTCCCGGTCACGATGTAGAAAAGCTCTTCGCTCATACGAGCCACTGTGAGATCGCATTCGATTCCACCCCGCCGGTTGAGCATCTGCGTGTAGGTCAAGCTGCCGGGTGGCTTCGATATGTTATTCGCACACAGCCAGTCGAGCGCCTTCTCGGCATCTCGACCTTCGATCTCAAATTTCGCAAAGGAGGTTTGATCGAAAAGCCCCACCGCCTCGCGAACAGCGCGATGTTCAGCGCCAACATGGGCAAACCAATTGGGTCGACCAAAGGAATACTCGTCTTGGGCAGTGACTCCTTCGGGTGCGAACCAATTCGGGCGCTCCCAACCGAGCTTCTCTCCAAAACAGGCGCCGGCAGAAAGCAAGCGGTCATAGAGTGGAGACTTACGACTCGGCCGCGCGCTTTCGTGCTCTTCGCTCGGCCACGAAATCGTATAATGCTTGCCGTAGAGTTCGAGGGTCCGAGAACGGACCCAATCGATCTGGCGATGGCTCGGCCCAAAGCGACGAATGTCTACGGGCCAGAGATCAAAGGGCGGTTCACCGTTCTCGATCCATCCCGCCAGCGCCCAGCCTGCGCCCCCGGCGGCGGCGATGCCGAAGGCATTGAATCCGGCGGCAACGAAATACCCTGGCTGTTCCGGTGCTTCCCCGAGAATGAAATTGCCGTCCGGCGTAAAGCTCTCCGGGCCGTTGATCATCTGCCTAATCACCGCGCCTTCGAGGGCGGGGACCCGCGGAAACGCTAAATCGGCCAGTTGTTGAAAATGATCGAAATTCGGATCCAAAAGATCGAAGATGAAGTTCTTGGGGATTCCACCTTCGGCCCAGGGAATCGGGTTCGGCTCGTAGCCACCCATTACGAGTCCTCCGACTTCCTCCTTGTAGTAGGTCAAGCGATCCGGATCGCGAAGCGTCGGTAGGTCACCGTGAACACCTTCGATTGAACCGCTAATCATGAACTGGTGTTGGACCGATACCAGCGGAACATTGACGCCGGCCATCGCACCAAATTCATGAGCCCACTGCCCACAGCAATTCACGATAATTTCGCAGGCGATGCGCCCACGCTCCGTCGTCACAGAGACGATTCGACCGTCTTCGATCTCCACCGAAGTCACAGGGCATTTCTCGATCAGCGAGGCCCCGTGCATGCGCGCGCCGCGGGCCAGGGCCTGGGTGAGATCGACCGGGCTCGCGGACCCGTCGGTTGGCAAGAAGGCCGCGCCTACGACATCATCGATTTCCATCAGAGGCCAGAGATCCAGTGCCTCTTTAGGAGTCAGCAGTTCCATTTCCATGCCGAAGCTATGCGCGGTGGTGGCCTGTCGTTCGTACTCCGCCATTCGCTCTCGGCTGCACGCCAGACGCAGCCCCCCGTTTCGCTTCCAGCCCGTCGCTTGACCGGTCTCTTCTTCGAGACGCCGATAGATGGCGACAGATTCGCCGAGAAGTCGGGTGATACTCGCGGAACTTCGGAGTTGGCCAACCAGACCGGCGGCATGGAATGTACTGCCGCAGGTCAAGCGCCCCCGCTCGAGCAGAACGACATCATGGAAGCCATTCTTGGCCAGGTGATAGGCGGTCGAACAGCCAACGATTCCGCCGCCAACAACGACGACGCGGGCTTGGGTTGGAAACTCCGACACTAAAATCTTTTCTCCTGAAAGCGAGACCAAGCGTCTTCGAAACGTCGAAGATTCGTCTCGGTATACGAGGCAAAGTCGAAATCGACCTTTGAAGTCCGCTCAGAAACCATGCTCCACATCGATTCGCGCAAGAGCGAGGCGCATTTCATGGCCCGATAGCGAATCAATAGACCCTCGGACGGGGGCGCATCGAAATAGCAAGCCAACAGATCAAGCTCCATCGAATCTGAAAACTCGTTATTCGAGGCCAGGCCGCCTAGATCAAAGAGCGGACTATTAAACCCAGCATAATCCCAATCAATCAGCCAGACTCGATCCCCATCGTCGATAAAATTGGCTGAAAGAAGATCGTTATGTCCGAAGACTACGGAAATGGGCCCAATGGCCGTTTCGAGATGTCTTCCGATCTCAATCAGACGCGACAGCTCCGACACATGCGAACTCTCGAGTTCGCGTAACGTATGCGCATAGTCCCGAATAACATGAAAGACCCAGAACATCATCGCCGGACCACGAAGATATTGAGGTACATCGAGATGACAACGGCGAATCAGGGCGACGATTCGCTCGAGCATTTCGGGGCGAGCGAACTCAGTTGATTCAAGAACTCGGCCTTCGATGAACTGAAGGACCATGGCGCCCTCCTCCACATGGAGGACTTCGGGCGAGATCCCGGCCGCCGCCGCGGCTCGACTCGCCGCCCGCTCATGAAAGCGCATGATTCCATGTTCTGGGATGTCCTCGCCAATGCGTACGAAATGCCGCTTTCCACGATGTTCGACGAGGAAATTCGAATTCGTGATTCCCCCACCGATCGACTCGACTGAAACGGGGTCGGACCAACAGGATAAGCTGGCAGCTTTTTTCGACGCTTCGATCACCATGATGGAAGAAGAATACCGCTTTGAACAGGCACTTCGAGATCGCATCTATCCCAATCGAGTGGCCAAATCTGTATTCTCACGCCATCACCCGAGCCGGACATTGCCCGGCAAGAACGCGAAGCGAGAACGCACGTTGTCCAATTTCGACTTCATTGTGATCGGCGCGGGAATCGCGGGGGCCTCAGCGGCTTACGAGCTTCAACAACAAGGCCAGACCATTCTGGTCGAACGAGAGCCGCTGCCTGGACATCACACGACGGGTCGTTCTGCCGCGTTCCTGCTCGATAGCTATGTGGGTGCGGTGGTCGGAAGTCTCACCCGCAGAAGTCGTGTTTTTTTCGAAGAACCGCCTGCCGGATTCACCGAAGCCCCGCTCGTCACACCGAACGCCGTCCTCTGGATCGCGCGAGAGGATCAACACGAAAGCTTGAAGGAAGCAACGCGTTCCGGACGCGAAGCCGGCGCGGAGTTGATCGAGATCGATCTCAAGGAAGCACTCGCTCACTGCCCGATCCTGAACCAGGACTATGTACGCGAAACCGTGCTCGAACCGAGCGCCCTACATATCGATGTAGCTGGCCTACTCGAGTCTTTCCTTCGAGGCTTTCGGCGCCGCGGAGGCATCGTCTCGACCAGGGCCGAGGTTATCTCCGTGCGACAAAATGGCGAGGCCTGGGAAGTCGAGGCAGGAGGTGAAACGCTCCACGCCGCGATCGTCGTGAACGCAGCCGGCGCGTGGAGCGATGTCGTTGGATCGCTGGCGGGAGCGAAGCCGATCGGCCTGGCACCGCTCCGCCGAACGGCCATCACCTTCGATGGCCCGCCGGGAACGGACACACGATCCTGGCCTCTGGTCATGGACGCGGACGAAGACTTCTATTTCAAGCCTGAAGGCGCGCAGCTGCTGGCATCGCCCTGCGACGAGACGCCCTCGGAGCCCTGTGACACGAGCCCAGAGGACTACGATGTCGCATTGGTTGCCGACCGAGTTCAACGAGCGACGACGCTCGAGCTGCGACATATCCGCCGACGTTGGGCCGGACTCCGGAGCTTCGTCGCCGACCGGTCCCCGGTGATCGGCATGGACCCCGAGCGGCACGGCTTTTTCTGGCTCGCAGGTCAGGGCGGATTTGGCATCATGACTTCGCCCGCTGCGTCGCGCGCGGCAGCGGGGCTGATCGTCAACGGCCGGCTGCCCGAAGACCTGGAAGCGCTCGGATTACGACCCGAAATGCTGTCACCGAGTCGGCTCTAGACAGTCGGCGCCCATACCGAACACCGAACACCGAATAACAGATGCAGTTACGAGATGATGTCATTCCGTAGTTCGAGCGATCCGTTAGGCGCTCGCGGTCGCCGCAACCTCATCACGCAGATGAAACTCTTCGAATTTCGGACGCCGCATCGATTTCAGATAGCGCCCCGGTGCCCATGGATACAGGTTGGGCAGCCCCGAGTCATCCATATACCAACTCGTACATCCGCCGCTCATCCAGACCGTGTTCGGAAGCGCCTCACGCATCGCGTCGTTATACCCGACATAAGATTCTTCCCTCGCTGAGATCGCCGCATGACCGTCACGCTTCATCTTGTCGAGCATCTGGATCACGAAATCAATTTGATGTTCCGAGATCGTAATGAGCGAAAGATTTCCGACAGGTCCCGTCGGCCCCTCGAGCATCCAGAAGTTCGGAAACCCGGGCATGGCGACGGCACGATGGGCTCTGGGCGCGCGATGCCAGAACTCTTCGAGATCCAACCCCTTCTCGCCCGTCACCTTGGTCGGCAAAATAAAAGCGCTCGGGTCGAAGCCAGTAGCGAGTACGAGCACATCCAACTCGTAATGCTGACCGTCTTCGGTGCAGACGCCCTTCGCATCGATTTCCTGAATTTTTTCCGTAACAAGTTCGGCGTTCTCGCTCGATATTGCGGGATAGAAGGATGAACAGAGTATGAGTCGCTTACACGCGGCTTGATAGTCGGGTGTCAGTCTCGCCCGCAGATCACGGTCTGGGACGTTTTGCGCCAGATTAGTCAAACATGCCTGACTGATTCGCTCTTGCATCTTCTTGTCGCCGACCGTCGCCGCGCCAAAGGTTCGCAGACCCGCAAAGAAATAGAAAAAATACGGAAGCCACTGTAGAAACGGAAGGAATCGAAGTAGTCGCTTGAGTCCGGGTGAGTACTCTGTCTGGGGGAGAGGAACCATCCATTGTGGCGTGCGCTGGAAGACCACCATTTCACCCACGCGACTCGTGATGTCCCCGATAATCTGCGCGGCCGTTGATCCGGTTCCGATGACGCCGACCCGCTTCCCGTTGAGTTCCGCGGAATGGTCCCAGTGCGCAGAATGAAAAATCGCGCCTTCGAAGCTGGTGAGTCCTGGTATATCGGGCATAACAGGCTGATGAAGAATTCCAGTCGCCGAGATAACAACGTCGTAGAGCGAAGTCTCACCGCCCTCGGTCACAAGCCGCCACTTCGGGGCCTCTTCACTGGGTAGCACGACGTAGTCGAGGGATTTGACCGCCGTTCCGAAACGAATCGCTGACTCGACATCGAAATCGCGCGCGACCTTTTCCAAATAGGCCTGAATCTCGGGGCCGTAGGAAAATCGGTGGGTCCATTCGGGGTTGAGCGCAAAACGGAAGGAATACCAACGAGAAGGAATGTCGCAGGAAAGGCCCGGGTACGTATTCTCGCGCCAGGTTCCGCCGACGCGGTCGGCTTTCTCATAAACCGTCAGGTTGCGGTAGCCGGCTTTGCGCAATTTGATGACTGCGGCGATGCCCGACATCCCAGCGCCCACGATTGCGATCTTCGGCTGGCGCCCGGAACTCGCCCAGGGCGCACCCGCATTAATTCCCTCTTGCATTGGCAATTTCCTATGGCGCGAATCGTTCTTGTTGAGTCCCGGTTGAGTCCCGGCTTCCCCACCTGTCGTTAGGCTTCGACTCCTGGCTGACTACCGCGAATGAGCTTGCCTGGCAGAGCCCCCGTCGCCTCGCCGTTTTCAAAGATGATCTTGCCGGAAGCGATCGTCGCTCGATACCCCGTCGCCCCCTGATAGAGACGCCGGCCGCCAGCCGGAAAATCATGTCTCATATGCGGGGACTCGAGACCGAGGTTCTCGAAGTCGATCACGTTGACGTCCGCCTTGAGTCCAACCCTCAACTCGCCTCGATCGAAGAGGCCATATTGGTGTGCCGTGTCCCGGGTCTGCCGCTTGACGATGAATTCGAGGGGGAGCTGTTCTCCGCGCTTCCGATCTCGGGCCCAATGCATCAGCATGAAAGTCGGCGTACCCGCATCGCAAATAGCACCGCAATGCGCGCCACCATCGGCGAGGCTGAGTCCCGTCTGGGGATGAAGCATGGTCTCTTCGATCGCGTCGAAGCGACTCGTCGCATAGCCGAAAAGCGGAAAATACAGAAGACCCTTCCCGCCCTGGTCCATCAATGCGTCGTAGACGATCTCCGCAGGCGCGCGGCCACTCGACTTCGCTCGGCCCGCAACTGAATCCGATGGATCCGGTTCGTAGTCATGACCTCCACCCATCGGGTACATCTTCTTTGTCGCAGCCGCCAGAAACTGAAGAAACACAGCGGGAATCGGCGCGTTCTTCGGCAAGGCATCCGTGCGTAGTTCGCCGCCCTCGATCAATCGAGCCTTGGTTTCAGGCTGCCTCAGCACGTCGAGACGATCGGCAATCGGCAGCTTCATGAGCTTTACATATTCGGGATGACCCAGGAATGGATGGATGCTCGTCTCCCATCCCATCATCACGCCAACGGGCCGCCCCGAGAATTGCCCGCGAAGGTTCGTTATGCCTTCCTCGCGCGCTTCATCCAGTCCTCGAAGCGCCTCTTTATACAGGTCCGGCGCTTCATCGATCTGCTGGAGGTTGAAGGTCACTATCCGCCCCGTCTTCTTGGCCAACTCCTTCATCCATCCCATTTCGCCGGGCACTTCGCGATGGGTCAGACTCATCTGAAAGACGCCTGCCTTTTCCTCTGCGAGGGCCTCTCCGATCCCGAACAACTCGTCGTGGTCCGCAAAAGTTCCGGGGACGGGATCACCCTTGAGAGTGTTATGCATCTCGGTTCGCGATGTCGAAAAGCCGAGGGCTCCAGCGCGAAGCGCCTCTTGAACGATTTGCTTCATCTCTTGAATGTCGCCCTTCGTTGCTGTCTCATTATCGATCCCGCGCTGACCCATCACGTAGGAACGAAGCGCGCAATGAGGTACTTGCAACCCGTAGTCGATGGCATGGTCTCGACGTTCGAGGGCGTTCATGAACTCGGGAAAAGTCTCCCATTCCCATTTGATGCCCTCGTGCATCGCCGCACCGGGAATATCTTCGACCGCTTCCATCAGATCGATGAGTTCATCGCGAAGCGATTCCCTGACCGGCGCGAATCCGACGCCACAGTTGCCCAGAACGACCGTCGTCACACCATGTTCGGAGGACGGCGAGAGCATCGGATCCCAGGTGGCCTGAGCATCGTAATGCGCGTGAATGTCAACCCAACCCGGTGTAACGAGGAGACCCTTCGCATCAATCTCGCGATCACCGTCACCGACGTCCGAACCGATGGCGACAATCCGATCGCCATCAATAGCGAGATCAGCCGTAAAGGGTGCCTCCCCGCTCCCGTCGACAACGGTTCCGTTTCGAATGACTAATTCATGCTTGCTCATCTCATTCTCCTTTTCGCGTTTACGACCCGCGCGATTCATTTTCTCAACGCTTGCGACTGGCGATTCACTATCGAATCAGTCAAGCGTTCTGTCGTTCCAAGATCTGCATCGAAGATTCATGGAGAGCGGCAAATCCCCGTTCGTCCGTGAGTTCGACCATTCTTTTCACGACCGCCTCGTCCCCTCCCCAGCCAACTAACAAAGCAGAGGTGAGTTCCTTCGCCACTCGCGTCAGATTGATTCGATCGGGGGCCCCTCGCGAGAGTTTTCGAGTCTGAACAATGCCCTGCAGCCCGGCCCAGAGGGCCACCGCTCTCTCACTCGAAATGCCCGTGCGTAGCGCGCCTGACTCTTCGCCCAGATGCAGTCGAGCGGCGAGGTCCGAGAGCGCCTCCCATGCCGTATCAAAGACTCGGCCCGCTTCCTGATCCGAAAGAGAATGTTCGGGAGAGCTCAAGTCCGAGGACAGAATCCCAAACTCCACCTGCGCCGCTCTCGAGAATTCTTCGAAGACGAAGCCGGACACGACGACCGCAAGCAGCGATCGATCCGTCTCCTCAAGACCCTCCGCCACAGCGAATCGTTCCGCCTGTTCGACGCGCTCCCGCGTCAAGTCGGCGAGTGCCGAAATAAGAGCGCGCTGGAGTTCAGCGACGAGTGCATCTTTGGACGCGAAATACCGGTACAGGGCCGCCGTCGTCAGCCCTTCGCATTCGGCCACGCGCTTCAGGGTCAGCGCCTCGCGCCCATCGCGGGAAACGATTTCGAGGGTCGTTCGCAAGATTCTTCGAATCCGCGTCTGGCGCTTCCGCGCAACGTGAGGGCTATGCCGGGCCTCGTCGAGGTTGCTGATCTCATGGAGCATCTACAAAAAGTAAATCAAGTTCACAAAACATCAAGATGAGCGAATCGGCTCTCAGAATCCCCTCCGGCAACGGCGTAAGCCGCCTCAATCGAGGAGACATCATTCACGGGTGGGCAAATTACTTTGATCACTGCGCGGGTCTCGGATGAAAGGAAACTCTAAGCTCCCTCTCCTGAAAACCAATGGAACCCGGAATGACCATCGACCCGTCCCGCACCCCCGTCCTCGTCGGCATCGGACAAACCATCGAACGAGAAGCCATCGTTGATGTGATCGACCTCTCGAGTCGCGCTGCCCTCGCCGCCTTCGAAGATGCACCCGGACTCCTCGACCGAATTCAACGAGTCACCGTCGTGGGCATCTCCTTCTCGTTGGTGAGTCGATCTCCGGCCACGCAGCTAGTCGAACGTCTGGGCCTCGACAAGTCGGCAATCGATTGCGAAACCACGACGCCCGGCGGAAACACGCCGCAGTGGCTGGTCAACCGAGCCTGCGAGGAAATCTCGAAAGGCCAACTCGAAACGACGTTGATCTGCGGCGCCGAGGCGACACGATCCATGCGACTCGCCGACCCGGATTCGGATTTCCTCACCGCCGCGCACTCCAACATGCAAGAAAGTCTGGACGAAGCCGATCCCGTCGTAGGTGCTTCAGTTCGCGGAATATTAGGCCAGGCCGAGATCCAGGCGAAGCTGCTGCGCCCCGCCGACATCTACCCAGTCTTCGAAAGTGCTCTGGCCGCGCGCCGAGGCGCGTCTCCATCGCAATGGCGAGGCGAGATCGGCAATTTCCTGAGTCGCTCGAGTCAGGTCGCCAAAAAAAACCCCTTCGCGTGGTTCCCGGAAGCGCTCTCTCCCGAAGACATCGCGACACCCACCCCCAGCAACCGCATCACGGCCGAGCCTTATACAAAACGGATGAATAGCTTCGCGAATGTCGACCAGGGCAGCGCACTCCTCATCACGACTCTCGCCATCGCAAGAGAAGCCGGGCTCGCCGACCAATGCATCTTCCCGTGGTCCGGCGCAAGCAACGCCGACGTCGCACCCGCCCAGCGCCCCGAACTCGACACTTCCCCGGCGATCCGATCGGCGGCAAACGCTCTGTTCACAACCGCTGGCATCGGTCTCGACGACATCGACTACTTCGACCTCTATTCGTGCTTCCCCATCGCGATGGAAGTCGGTGCAGCCGAGATCGGTCTGGCCATGGATGATGCCCGAGGACTCACTCTAACCGGCAGCATGTCTTTCTTCGGTGGTCCCGGAAATAATTACACGAGCCACGGCATCGCGAGTGCCGGATTGCGCCTGCGCGAAAGCGGACGATTCGCCTACGTTTCTGGAAATGGCGGGCTTCTGTCGAAGCACTCGCTGGGAATCTACGGCCGCGAGCCGAACGCAAACGGCTTCGTCCTGGCCAACACGACGGCAGCGCAAGAAGCGATCAATGCAGGCGCCCTCGACGTCGTCTTCGAAGCCGAGGGCCGTGCCACGGTCGAGGGGGGAACCGTCGTTTATGATCGATCCGGGATGCCGGTCGCGGCGCCCGTCATTGCATGTCTCGAGAACGGGGCTCGCCTGGTCGCGAATGCCGAACCCGAGATTCTTTCGGACTTGATCGGACGAAGTCTGGTTGGCGAAACGATTCGCGTCTCCGGCGCAGAGCCGCCGACCTTCAAGCTCTAAGCGAAGGACTCGGATTCCCCCATGCGGGCACCATGTCGAATCGGCTGATCAAGACTTCATTCGCGGTCCTGTGGCTGATGCTCGCGATTACAGCCGGGGTGGCCTGGTTTCGAACCGGACTTGCCCTTCGAGACATTCCAGAACAGCTGGATGAATGGCTGTCCGTCTTCGGGATTGGCCGCGCAGCCACCCTCTACATCATCCTCTACACCCTTCGACCACTCATCCTTTTTCCGGCAAGCCTACTCACGATTGCCTCGGGACTGATCTTCGGCCCCTGGCTCGGCATCCTCTTTACGATCATCGGCGAAAATGCGAGCGCAAATTTTGCCTTTCGAATCGCACGCTGGCTCGGCCGCAGCTGGATCGATGAACGCGAACAGAGCCGACTCAAGCACTGGGATCAGAAGATTAGTGAGAATGCCATCACGAGCGTCCTCATCATGCGGCTCATCTACCTGCCCTTCGACGCGGTGAACTACGGCTGCGGATTGACTTCCATGAGTCAGCGAGACTACTTCCTGGGAACCCTGCTCGGCATCATGCCGGGGCTCGTCTCCTTCGTCCTATTTGGCGGGGCGGGGGCAGCCGGTGTCAATAATCGGCTGTGGGTCTTTGGTGGAGCCTGCCTCTTCTTCGTGCTTGGTCTGGTGATCGCGCGACTCTTACGACGCTCCGAACCTAAAGAAGGTCAAAGTCAGAGCTGACAACCCGCGAACCCACAATGTCGGCGGCGCCACTTGGGATCAAGCGCTTCCCTGCGCCGAGCCTTCGATCGCCTCCGCCGCCACTCGATCAGATTCCCGCTGATATTGCGGCTCCGCCGAACGTTCGCTGCGATCATCGGCGTGCCCACTCTTATCCGAACTCCCGGATCCCGATCGCCGGCGCATCACCGAATCCTTCCAGTCATTATTCTTGGCCCAATGAAACGGAAGCTCTTCGACACTGCCCGGTACTTCCATCGACTCGAAGGCGCTAAGCGCCGCTTCGATGATTGCATCCTGCAGTTCTGGTTCGTGTGGCTTACCCGCCGTATGACCTAACGGATAGTCGAGATAGACCGCACGTGACGGGTTTACGGCACGCGTGATGGACAGAGCGCTGGTCAGACACAGCGTAGGAATGCCCTCTGATTCAATTTCTCTCGCGATCAGTCCCACGGACTGATGACAGACCGGTCAGACCGGGACGAGCAGCACGAGGTCGACTTCATCCTCGCGGACACGACGTGCAATTTCCGGTGCCAGGTCTTCGCGAACGCGACGCGAAGAGTAGATCCCGCCCATGCATGTATAGGCCGAGGGGCCGAGGCTCCCGAGGCGGCCTGACTCGACCATTCGCCGGAGAGGCTCGATTGGAAAGACGACGTTCGGGTCGGCGCGAGCCGCGTTCTGGTCATATGCGAAGTGACTCGTTCGAAGCTCAGAGATTTTCGCATCGGACGGGATGGCTCGATAGCTCGTGTCATCGCGATGATGGAAAGCGATCTGCCCCGCCTGGTACACGCCACCCGAGGCCACCAGAGCGAGCCGACTCTCGGCGAGCGGCTTTCGCAAGGAGGCCCACGGCGAGGGGTCCGAATTCTCGACCCATCGATAGGCCGCATGACCGAGCGCATCGTATTGCTCGCGCGTTCGCGCGATGTAGTCGATCGGAAGGTGCCTGTTACTCTTACTACCCATTCATCGAGTCCATTCACGTTGCGATGGTTGTCGTGGATCGCCGGCTGTAAACTCTGGCAACCAAGGCTCCCTAATGTTAACTGTGGATCAGCCAAAAGGGGAGGTCATGGACGAGTTCACAGCCGACGGACCCAACGCCGGACAGATCGAATATTGGAACGAAGACTCCGGAAAGCGCTGGGTCGAGATGGGCGACATCATCGACACCCAGATCGCACCCTTGGGTGAAGCAGCCATGGACGGGAGTCACGCCAAGATCGTGTCGGGCGAACGCATCCTCGATGTCGGCTGTGGTTGCGGTCAGACCAGTCTCGAACTGGCTAAGCGGGTTGGCACCACCGGCTCTGTACTCGGCCTGGATATTTCGGCGCCCATGCTTGGACGCGCAGGAGAGCGCGCCGTCGAAGCCGGACTCGGCAATACCGAGTTCATCCAAGCGGACGCGCAGACCCATACGTTCGAGGGTCCCGCCTTCGACCTCGCCTTCTCTCGTTTTGGCGTGATGTTCTTCTCGTCACCCGTCGACGCTTTCAGTAATCTTTTGTCCGCGCTTCGCCCCGGTGGGCGACTGACCTTCGTCGCCTGGCAAGAACTCGGCCGCAATCCCTGGATGCTCTTGCCGGTCTCGGCGGCGATGAAACATCTTCCGGCAGGCGACGGTCCGCCCGACCCCCATGCTCCCGGGCCCTTCGCCTTTGCCGATCGCGATCGAGTCGGGGGAATCCTTCGTGACAGTGGCTTCGAGAACATTACTCTCGAGTCCTATGAGAAAAATCTATTGATGGGGGGAGGCGGCTCTCTCGATGAGACAGCGAAGTTCTTGGCCCATCTCGGCCCGGCCTCGCGACTCCTTCAAGGATCTGATGCCGAATTGCGCACCCAAGTGATGGACGACATCAAACGAGCCATCGAACCCTATCATGGCGAAGACGGGGTTCGGATGGGGTGTGCGACCTGGATCGTCTCAGCAAACAGACCGCTCTAGGCGTGTCCAGAACAGCAACGGTTGTGAAGCGCGAAACGGACGATTGTGGAACCACGGATGTGTCGCTGTGCAGCGTCCACGAACACGTGACCGTCAAATTGTCCGAAAAATACCGAGTCTCGAAACGCACCTCGGACTTCAACGTCAAGCTCTGGGGCCGCCGAGACAGCATCATGCTCTTCGTGCCCGCTCACTACAACGAATGGCTGCTCGCGCGAATGGGAAACCGCAGCCCGCAAGACTTCGCGAAGTCCCCGGCCCGCGCCGGGCAATTCAACTCGTTACGAAGAGAGACGACCCGCGCATTCTTGTCGGTGTACCGCCGCAAAGAATCGAGCGAGTGGCTCCGCGCTGAACGGGCCCCCATTTTGTGGCATATCGGAAACAACGCGACGTTTTTTCAAGAGACCTGCCGTCATTTCCTCGTCCCCTTTCGACCAACCTATTCCCATTTCGAATCGTCACGCCCGAGTTCGCGCAGTCGATTACGCACTGGCAGCGGCGGGACACTCGATGCGTCACCACGACGAATCGCCGCCACATGCTCGCCGTCTTCGGCCCAGATATGGCAAGTGTTGAGTGTGCCGGCAATTCGACGTTCTCGGGCTTCCGGACTGTTCCGATCAACCGAACCCGTACTCGTTCGACCGTCCCGAATCGAGATAGACCACATGGACTGCACGACGGCGGGCGCCATCGCCTGAAGCAGGGCGTTCGTATGGGTGCAGCCATTCGGACCGCCAAAGAGATCGCGAATCTTGCGTGTAAATCCGCGAGCGATCGAAAGCCCCACCAGCTTCTCATAATCCCGGGCGATCAGAGGACACGCCGAGTTCGGGTGTGTCTCAAAGACGATCTCCGCATGCGTAATCTCGAGCTTCGCAATGGAGACACGCAACTCAAGCTGCATCTGATGAAGTTCCATGGGCTGTGGATCATCCAGCACATAGAGGCCGGGCGGCTTCCGATCCGAGACCACCCCTCGAACCAGAAGTTCGGTCGGCGAGAGTTGATAGACGCGCGCTTCGTATTCGCGCGTGTGAATGAGTTCGAGTTCGTCATCGGGAGGCAGTAAAGTCATGGGGCGTTGTTAGCATGCCCCCGCGGACCCTTCCCGGTTACCGCTGCCGACTCTCACGCCCCCTGCCCTGCGCCAAGCCGCTATAGTCGGCCGGCCCGTACGAGCCACTTCCCAGTTCTCCCTAAACCCGAAAGAAGCGAGATCCCCATGACACAGTCCGAACATTCTCAAGGTCTTCAGCTGCAGAGTACGGTGACCAAGACCGCCGATGGCGGCCAACTCGAAATTTCTCTGGCAACGATCGATACGCCCTCACCCGGTCCCGACGACGTTGTCGTTCGAGTCGAAGCTTCACCCATCAACCCTTCTGATCTCGGGCTTCTTTTCGGACCCGCCGACATGGCATCGACCACACAATCGGGGACCGACGAGAGCCCCGTGCTGACTGCACCCATCCCGCAAGCCATGATGGGTTCCATTGCCGCGCGGCTCGACGAGGCGATGCCCGTCGGAAACGAAGGTGCGGGCGTTGTTGTCGAGACCGGCGACTCGGAGGGGGCGCGCGCACTTCTTGGCAAGACGGTCGCGCTCATCGGCGGTGCCATGTACTCGCAGTACCGGGTTGCCCCAGCAGCCATGTGCCTCGAGCTTCCCGACGGAACAACGCCGACCCAAGGCGCCTCGTGCTTCGTCAATCCACTGACGGCCCTCGGCATGGTCGAAACCATGAAGCTCGAAGGACATAGCGCGCTCGTGCATACCGCCGCGGCATCGAACCTCGGCCAGATGTTGAACAAGGTTTGTCTGGCAGACGGCGTCGCGCTGGTGAATATCGTTCGTCGCGAGGAACAGGACGAGATTCTGCGCAAACTCGGAGCGAAGTATGTCTGCAATTCGAGTTCGCCGAACTTCAAGGACGAACTCACGGATGCGCTCGCGGAAACAGGCGCCACGTTGGCCTTTGACGCGACGGGCGGTGGAAAGCTCGGCGGTCAGATTCTCGCGTGCATGGAGAAAGCCCTCATTCGAACGGCCTCCGAATACAGTCGCTACGGATCAACCACCCACAAGCAGCTCTATCTCTACGGACGACTTGATCGTTCGATGACGCAGCTCAGCGGCGACTATGGAATGGCCTGGGGAATTGGCGGATGGCTACTCCCCCCGTTCCTCGCAAAGATCGGATTCGAGGGCGCAGCCCGATTGCGCGCCCGCGTCGCCGCCGAAATCACAACGACGTTCGCGAGTCATTACACCGCGGAAGTCTCTCTGGCTGAGGTCGTCACCCTGAAGTCCATGGCCGCCTACGGCAAGCAGGCGACGGGTGAAAAATATTTGATCAATCCGAACAAGGGGCGCTAGCCGCGCTTCTCGATGATTTCGAGGAGATTGTCGATTTCGGCGAATTCTGCAGTCGCCGAATTCAGCCAGCATTCTTCGACACCCATCTCCTCGAAGTCATCGAGGGTGGCGCGGACCGCGTCCGCGCTCGATCGATTCACTCGATCCGCCATCGCCCGAGCCGGCCCGGGGCCTAGGAACTCGAGATACTTATAGACATAGGCCTTGAGCTTTTCATCGGCGTTAGGCGCGAGGCAATACCAAAACCCGGCTACTCTTCGAGGCGCCGTATCACGGCCAGCGTTCTGCCACGCGGCAACCACACATTCTTGTTGTTGCTTCATCTCCGCGGCAACGCCATTGCCCGACCATGAATAAACGCCGTCCGCCCATTTCGCCGCGCGCGCGATTGCTTTCGGGCCCATCACGCCTGCCAAAATCGGCGGGCCACCGGCTTGAATGGGCTTGGGGCCAACAGGGGCGGCGCCCTCAAAAGGCGGCGCCCCAGCCCAGATGCGACGAATCTCCGCGACCTGCTCGTCCATCTTCGCATGGCGGCGAATCGCCTCCTTCTCCATGCATTGATAGTCCTGCAGACGCCCGCCAACCCCAACCGTAATGGTCGTTCGACCACCGGAAATCAGATCGAGCGTCGCCGCGTGCTTCGCAACCTTGACCGCCGGATGCATCGGCAGGACGTAGAGTGTCGGAACGATCTCCACACGTTTAGTGACCGCGGCCGCTGCGGCAAGAAGCGCCATCATATCGACGCCCGATCCAACGATTCGCTCGCCACATGAAATGGCAGAAAACGGCCCCGCGTCCACACGCTGAAACCATTCGAGCATCACATCCCGCGACAAATCATCCTGCGAGTAGGGAAAGCACAAACCGATCTTCACGAAGGGTCTCCAGATTTGAAACCAAGACCGCGCGCGATCATTCTGCGATCAACCGATATAGATAGGCATCCGCGACGCTGCTATTGCGGGGCCTCGATCCATATTTCGCCTCGTAGCCATCCGCGAAGTGATCAAACTCTTGCTGTTCTTCCACTCGCGTCGCACGGAGTTCGAAGATCTTGTCGCCGATTTTGACGCGAACGGCTGGATTGCTCTGCATGTTTTCGACCCACGCCGAGCGATTCGCACCGGCATGGACATAGAGCTTTTCGCCATCTGCCACGATCCAGATATTGACCGAATAGGGATCCTCCGGTCGGGTCTCGAGCTGAATCGTCGAAACATCGTCTGTCCAGGCCCAATCGGTGGGCGAAGGCGATGAGACGCCATCGAGTGCGCCGCCGGGAAGTAGAACGAAGGGGCCACACGCCATGAAGAGAAAGCAGATCAAGAGAATTAAAATCCGGTTCGCCATGCAGACTCCTATTTGAAATTCGCTCGCTGAGATTCGAACGTCAGGTCGAGCACCAGCGTAGGCAATGAGGGTGCGTCCAATCAATCTTTCGGGCCACCGCTCTATTTTCGTTTTCTCTCGCCGTAGTCTCCGAACGGTGCGTCCCGCTCTGCGATCACGTCACGAAAGCCCTTCTCAGAAAAACTCTCAACCCATTGATACGCCTCTTCAGTATGCCGGGCCATGCCGTCAAATAGCGTGCCTAGCAATTGAGTCGTTCGCAGGCCCATATTCTCGAAGGTCTGATTGATCAGCAGCTTGTTCAATGCGAGCTGATTGGCGGGGATATTTTCGAGGCGACGGGCATGCGCAACGATTTGATCTGCAATCTCATTCGGCGGGCAGACATGGGAAACAAGCCCGACCCTATGTGCCGTCTCGGCATCGATCGCATCACCGCTGAGCAGAAATTGCTTCGCGTGTTCGAGCCCCAGTCGGTAGACCCACATCATCGTGGTCGGCGTGCCAAAGATTCGGGACGGCGCATAACCAATGAAAGCATCGTCGGCCATATAAAGGAGATCGCAACACAAGATCAGATCCGTTGCGCCTCCGATCGCCCAGCCATGGATCTGACCCAGTACGGGCTTCGGGCATTCCCAGATCTTCATGAAGCGCTTGACGTTATGTCCCATGAATTGCAGATCACGAACGGGATCCCATGCGCCTTCTCGCGGCTTCGGCCCAGGCGCATCAAACGGACTGCCCCATTTTTTCTCGATCGCGTCTCCTCCACCCGGATTGAGATCGTATCCACCGGTGAGAGCCCTGCCCGCCCCGCGGAGAACGATCGAACGGATGGCTCGTGAGGCCGTGGCACGATCGATTGCATCCGCAACACCAGCAACGACACCTTCCGTCAACGTGTTCATCTTGTCCGGGCGATTGAGCGTTACGATCGCCACACTGCCGTCTTCTTCGTAGAGAACGACATCGTCTCCACTTCCTTCACTCATCTCGCAAACTCCCCAACATTGGGCGCCGACGGAGGCACCGGACTCACCTTGCATGGTATCCACCCATCCAGAAGCAACAACTTTTCGAGATGTTTGCCAATCCCACCAACGCAGAACGACTTCCCGGACCTCCCAAAGACCGGCAGCACGATAAGCACCGAGCGCCTACGATGCCGTGGACGAGTTGACTCGTTTACGATGACGCGTCAACCCGACCGCGCTCGAGACCACTTGCCCTTCGATTTTTTCAAACCCCGCCGCGAAACAGGAGCGACATGAGCGAAAATCAGCGAGGGGGGATCACCTATCGAAAGGCGGACCCCAGCTATTTCGAAGAGCGGAGCCTGCGCCGCTTCGCAGGCGTCTGGTCGCTATGGGCGCTGGGTGTCGGCGCCGTCATTTCCGGAGACTTCTTTGGTTGGAACTTCGGACTGCTTTCGGGCGGCTTCGGTGGGCTGCTCATCGCAACCATAATCGTCGCGATCATGTATATCGGCCTGTGCTTTTCGATCGCCGAGCTATCACCGGCACTCCCCCATACGGGCGGCGCCTACTCCTTCGGACGAACCGCATTCGGTCCCTGGGGCGGCTTCCTCACCGGGCTTGCGGAAAGCATCGAATACGTCCTGACACCCGCCGTGATCGTCGTGGGGATCGGAGGCTACGTCGGCACGATCTTCGAAGGCGCTTTCGGCATCGCACTTCCGGCTCCTCTTTGGTGGGCCATCTTCTACGCGGTGTTCGTTGGCATCAATATCGCTGGCGTCGAACTCACATTTCGAATCACGGTCGCAATCACGCTCCTTGCTCTCATCGTGTTAGTCGTCTTCTGGATCGGTGCCATACCCCTGTTCCGATGGGAATACGCATTGGATGTCCCGGCCGATCCCGGGGAGAGCATCTGGCTTCCAAAAGGCGTCTCCGGAATCGCGGCCTCCCTACCCTTCGCAATCTGGTTTTATCTCGCCATCGAACAGCTACCACTCGCCGCCGAGGAGAGTCACGATCCGAAGCGCGACATGCCACGAGGCCTGCTCTGGGGGATCGCAACCCTGATCGTTGCATCGCTATTCACACTCTTCTTGAATTCTGGAATCGCGCCGGGTGCAACTGTGGTCGGCGCCTCCGAGGAACCACTCTTTCTCGCCTTTCAAACCATCTTCGGCGAAGGCGCGGGCTCGACCGTCCTTGCACTCGCTGCTGTGGCCGGACTCGTCGCGAGTTTTCACGCGATCATCTACGCATACGGGCGCAACATCTATTCTCTGGCGCGCGCCGGATATTTCCCGACCTGGATGTCGAAGACCCATCCCACCCGAAATACCCCCTACGTCGCACTCATCGTCGGCGCAGTCGCAGGTTATGTCGTGGCACTCGCGATCGAATACGGGGGACGCTTCTTCGGCGATGTGCCTGTCGGTGGCGTCTTGTTGAACATGGCAGTCTTCGGAGCCGTCATTGCCTACATCATGCAGATGGCGGCTTACCTTCGAATCAAATCCATGGATTCTCTCGAGCGCCCCTACATCAGCCCACTGGGGCGGACAGGCGCGATCGTCGCGGGCCTGATCGCGAGTGCAACCCTGGTCTTCCTCTTCATCAATCCCGACTATCGCCCGGGCGTATACGGTGTGGCGGTCTGGTTCGCTGGCTCACTGCTCTATTTCGGCCTCTATGCGCGGCATCGCATGATCCTCTCACCCGAGGAAGAGTTCGCCCAACAGGCTATCGATTCGGACCGTGCTTCCCCGCAATAAATGAACGCGCCTCGCTTTCCCCATGATGCAATCAGCGCGCGAATAACGGACTGACTAGTTGCCCTTGAAGGTCGGCGTGCGCTTTTCCATGAACGCACCCATGGCTTCCTTCAAGTCATTCGAGTTGAGAGTCGTGATCATGGTCCAGATGCCGTTCAAGAGCAGGCTCTGCTCCGTTGTCAGATCTTCGCTCTCCTGCAAGACGAATTTCGTTCCGCGGACGGCGAGCGGTGCGTTCGCAGCGATCTCCATAGCCATCGTAAACGCGGCTTCGTAGGTCGCATCAAAATCCGCATGCACATCGTTCACGAGTCCGATCTTCTCTGCCCGCGTTGCGTCGATGTCTTTCCCGGTATAGGCGAGTTCTGCGACGTGCCCAGCCGTGATGATTTTAGGTAACCGCTGTAGCGTGCCTACGTCTGCCACGATTCCGATCTTCGTTTCGCGGACCGAGAAGATCGCGTCGCGCGAAGCCAATCGAATATCGCAGGCCGTCGCGAGATCGATTCCACCGCCGAGGCAATGCCCATGGATCGCGCAGATGACCGGAAGCGGCGCCTCTGCGATCGCGCTGATACATCGCTGGAATTCTCGTGTCACTTCGAGCTGTCGAAGATTCGCCTCGGCTCCGGAAAGAGGTTGCGAGAGCCCGCCACTCGCGCCGCCGGCCCCCATGATCACGAGGTCGAGCCCGACGCAAAAACTCTTGCCCTTCCCCGCCAGGATAATGGCCCGCGTCTCCCCGTCGGCGCAAAGGGCGGACAGCGCCCCGGGCAGGTCCTTCCACATGGGCGGGCTCATCGCGTTTCGCTTCTCGGCGCGATCGAGCCAAATAGTTCCGACCCCGGATTTCGTTTAGATGGACAGGACTTCAGATGAAAAACTCAATTGAGGCTCCTCAGGCGGTGGACAGTAGATTGTGTCAAATTATGGCATAGCTGATGTCCATATCTTCGGGACCAGAGTAGTCAAATTCGAACAAGCCGAGGACCCCTGCGATGAATACAAAACTTGCCCGAGACATGGGACTCGAATTTCCGATCTTCGCTTTCACCCACTGTCGTGATGTGGCCGCCGCCGTGTCGAAAGCAGGTGGCATCGGAGTGTTCGGCGTGGCCGCCCATACCGCGTCGGGCCTGCGAGCCGAACTCGAATGGATCGAAAAGGAAATCGGCGACAAGCCCTACGGCGTGGACCTTCTCCTACCCACGACCTTCGTTGGCAGCGACAAGGCGGGCGGCTTCAGCGAAGATGAACTCGATGCGAAGATCCCCGATGAACATCGACGCTTCGTCGACGATCTTCTCGAACAGCATTCGGTTCCCGCGCTGCCTGCGGACGTCGAACTCGGGCGCGAACTCGCCATCGGCTACGAGCGGCAAAAGGAGATCATCGAGATCGTCTTCGAACACAATATCAGTCTGATCGCGAGTGCCCTCGGCCCGCCACCACAGTGGCTGATCGACATGGCCCGAGAAAAGGGCGTGAAGGTCGCGGCATTGGCGGGCACCGTCGAGCATGCCAAACGCCACGTCAAAGCCGGCGTCGATATCGTGGTCGCCCAGGGCTATGAGGCCGGCGGCCATACTGGCCAGGTCTCGACCATGGTGCTCGTCCCCGAAGTCGTCGATGCCGTGGGCGATATTCCCGTTCTTGCCGCCGGCGGGATCGGAAGCGGACGACAGATCACTGCCTCGCTCGCACTGGGTGCACAGGGAGTCTGGTTGGGATCACTCTGGCTCACCACCGAAGAAGCGGAGACCCATCCGGTCGTCAAGGAGAAATTCCTGAAGGCGTCCTCGAGCGACACGATTCGGAGTCGCTCACTCACGGGCAAGCCCGCACGACAGCTGCGAAGCGCGTGGACCGATGCATGGGACGACCCAAGCAATCCGCAGCCACTGCCGATGCCACTCCAACCCCGTCTGGTGAGAGAGGCCCAGGCCAGGATTTCACGAACCGCGCACAAGTCGACGGGGGCAGCCCAGCTCAGCAATTACTTCGTCGGCCAGATCGTCGGATCGATGAATCACACCAAGTCGGTGCGCACGGTCATGGAAGAATTGGCGATCGAGTATGCCGATACCATGGAGCGCCTCGACGATTGGGCGGAAGGCGAATAGCGCCGAACCAGGGCGCGGACGATCCCAGGGACGCGTCCGGATTCTACTCGACGGTTCTGGGCCTTTGACGTCGGCGGTCATCATGCCGCAGTCGTCTTCGCGAAAAGCCATGCATCCACTCCCGCCGACGACATCGGCAAGCTCGTCTCTGCGTAACGATTCGCCACGGACTCGGGGATTCGCACGGATGCCAAAGCGCCGCTGATTCGCGAGTATCTTGGTCGTGAATTGGTTGAAAAACAATCGAACGTCAGCCCTTGTCGTGGGACTCGCGATTGTGATCTCGATCGCCGCCTATCTGGGACTCCTGACCTCCGACGGCGCTGTCAAAGTCCGCGAACGAGAGTCGCGCATACAGGCCCATCTCGCCACGATCCCCGGCGTATTCGGAATTGACGACAACCTGAAAGAGGGGCCGCGGGAGCTACAGCTTCGAATCGATGACGAACGCGCAGGGCCCTACGGACTCACCTTCGAGGACCTGGCCAATGCGCTTCGTGCGGCCAACGACGGAATCTTGTCCTCGAGCTTCCGGGCCCCCTCGGCCGTCGAAGACGATGATATCCGGGTGCTGCTGGAGCCCGCTCAGCGCGATCGCATTCTCGACCTCCTGGAAGTCGAAGTTCGAAGCTCGACCGGGCATTTGATCCGTCTCGCAGACGTCACGGATCTCCAAACGTCGAACGGGTACCTCGCCTATCGCCGGGTAAACGGCCAGCGCGCAGTCACCGTCTTCGCCGATGTCGATGATGATTTGGCAACGAGCATTTCGGTCGGTCGAAATCTCGAAGCCCGTTTCGCCGACATTCGCGCGCGATTCCCTCAGGTCGACTTGATCTATGGCGGCGAGTACCAAGAGACCAACGAAGCCATGGCCAATACGTTTGCGGCGTTTCCGGTGGCCCTGCTTCTGATCTACATGCTGCTCGCGACACTCTTTCGAAGTTATCTGCAGCCATTTATTGTCCTCACTTCGATCCCATTGGGCTTCGCGGGAATCGTCTTCGGCGTTGGCGCACTCGACTACAAAATCAGTTTCAGCCTTCTCTATGCATCGGTTGGACTCGCCGGCGTGGTCGTCAACGATGCGCTCGTCCTGGTCGACTTCATCAACCGTGCGCGCAGAAATGGAATGCCCATGCTGGAAGCCGTTGCCCAGGCCGGGGCACAGCGACTTCGACCCGTGATCCTGACAACGATGACGACGGTGGCCGCGCTCTTGTCCATGGCCTTTGGCTTACTCGGTTCCTCGAAGAGCTACGGGCCCTTCGCCGCGGCGATCGCCTTCGGTCTACTCTTCGCAATGTTCGGCACGCTCTTCGCGATTCCACTCAGCTATGCAACGCTTTCGGAATGGGAGGATCGAGGCCGGCGTCTCTTCGCGACGCTGCGCGAGGCGCGTGGATCCGCAACCGGATCTGGGCCCATGTCGGGTTCCAATGAATCCGAAACTGGAGTTCCAGTCTGACCACGCTCGACTTCAGCATCGTCGCCCTCTATCTCGCGTTGACCCTTGGCTGGGGAGCCTGGCACGCGAGAAAAGCCTCCGAAAACACCGAGTCTTTTTTCGCCGCGGGACGAACTCTGCCGTGGTGGCTGGCCGGAACGTCAATCGCCGCAACGACCTTTGCCGCGGACACGCCCCTCGCCATCGCGGGCCTGGTCGCCACCGATGGAATCGCAGGGAACTGGTTCTGGTGGGCCGACGTCCTGCCGGTCGTGATCGGCACTTTCATGGTCAGCCATCTCTGGCGTCGAAGCCGAGTGCTGACCGACAACGAGATCACCGAACTCCGATACGGTGGGCGACCGGCCGCGGCACTGAGGCTCTTCCGCGCCCTGTATTTCGGTGTGCTGCGAAACGCGATCGTGATGGGCTGGGTGAACCTCGCCATGCTCAAGGTTATTTCCCTGGCCTTGGGGCTCGATGAGAGTGAGAGCGGGATGGTACTGGCTGGGCTCTTCGCGCTCACCGTCGGCTATACGCTGCTCGCTGGACTGTTAGGTGTCGTGCTGACCGACTTCCTCCAATTTGGCCTCGCACTATCGGGCTCGATCCTCCTGGCGGTCTTCGCTGTCTCCGATTTCGGCGGGCTTTCTCAACTCCTCGACGGCATCACACAATCTCAGGGCCTCGAAGGAAACACGCGGGTACTCGACCTGATCCCATCGCCCGCGGACGGTGAAGCCTTCTGGGCTTTTCTCGCCTACGTCGGCGTCAAGAGTTGGTCGAGTGGCAACACCGAAGGCAACGGCTACATCGCCCAGCGAATCCTCGCCACACGCAGCGAACGCGACGCCCGCCTGGCCTCTCTGTGGTATGCGATCGCGCATTTCGCGCTGCGCCCGTGGCCGTGGATCCTTGTTGGACTCGTGGCACTCGCCCGCTTCCCGGGCCTCGAAGATCCCGAGGCCGGCTATGTCATGGTCATGCTCGACGTGTTGCCAAGCGGGCTGCGGGGAATCCTACTCGCGGCCATGCTCGCGGCCTTCATGTCGACCATCGACACCCAGCTGAATTGGGGCGCCTCCTATCTGACCCACGATGTCTATGCCCGATTCATCAACCCGAACGCATCACAACAGCGGCTCATCTGGTTCGCCCGCGTCAGCGTCATCGGACTCGCCGCGATCGGCAGCGCCGCCACCCTCGGCATGGATTCCGTCGCCGGAGCCTGGAAACTGCTTGCGACCATCGGCGCCGGAACCGGACTAATCGGACTTCTTCGCTGGCTCTGGTGGCGTATCAATGCGTGGACCGAGATCGCGGTCATGACCGCGTCGCTCGTGGGTGCGAATTTCGTCGCCGTATTCACGGACATTGCGTTTCCTTTCTCGCTGGTCGTCGTCGTCGGCTTCTCCATCCCGATCGCCTTCATGGTCATGTGGCTGACATCGCCTGAAGACGCTTCGGTCCTGCGGGTATTCTATGAACGGGTTCGACCGGCCGGGGCGTGGGCCCCCGTCGCGATTCAAACCGAGATCCCGCTCAGGCGGATCGGCCTCCGCCCCTGGCTCGATGTAGGCTCAGCGACCATTGGGATCTATGCCGCGATCGCCGCAGTCGGCTGGCTTCTCTTCGGAAAACTCGCCTGGGGGCTCGCCGCAAGCGGGATCTCAGCGGCACTTCTTTTCTACGCGGTTCGGGGCGCCGCCGGGCGAGACGGCGAGCACAAAGCGAGCGCCGCGAGGCAGACCGGATGAATCTGTACAATTGTATGGGAACCCAGCGCCCGCTTCACTTATCGGGACACTCGAAAACGGAGACTCGAACCTGCCATGCCTATTCTCAACCCCGCGCACGACCGAATGCATCCCGTCGAAGGCGAATCCGCCTGGAGTGAATCCTATTACTTCAATGGCTATGACCCGGACTCGGACGTTGGCCTGTACACGCGAATCGGAATCCGCCCCAACGAAGGGACGATGGACGTCATGCTCGCGAGTTGGCAACCGAATAACCAGATCGCGTTCGTGCGTGCCAAGCGCGAACAAAAGGAGATGTGTGAGTCGCCCTTGGAAGTTGGCGGCGTTCGATACACGTGCCAGAACGAAGGCAAGCGCTGGCATCTCACAGCAGACACTGAAGCACGGCTCTACGATCTCAAGACCCGTGAACATCGCAAGATTCCCTTCTCTCTCGATCTCGAGTTCGATGCACTCACACCGATGATCGGCGTCGACGGCCAGGGCAAGAAGAAGGAGGGCGCGAGCGCGGAAACAGCCGGATCCACGGGCAAGGGGCATCTCGAACAGGCGGGTCGATGGTCGGGCTGGATCGAATCCGATGGTATTCGACAGACGCTCGGTGATCGCGCGCGCGGCAATCGAGACAAATCCTGGGGGCCGCGACGCTGGGGCGGACCGAAGATGTGGCGCTGGTTCTCGATCAACATTTCCGATGACGTCCATTTCGGGGGCATTCGAATTGGAACTGACGCCGGCGACCTCCATCGGGGTTGGGTCTGGCGCGACAACGAACTCGCGAGCCTCGTCGAATGGCGGGTGCGCACGGAAACCCGATCAGACGAGGTGACGCAAAAGACCTGTTTCGTGACCGCGGTCGACAAATTGGGTCGGGAGCATGAACTGCGGGCGGATGTCATGCGCGTCTTTCCCGGTGGCGTGCGCCCGGGCGAAACCGTCGTGAACGAAGGCCTGGCCAGCTGGACCTACGAGGGACAGACCGGCTACGGAATCGCCGAATACTTGCATCAATTCGATGACGAGGGTCAACCACTCGTTCCGATCGAATAGAATCGAACTCGCGATCGGCCATCGGTCAAGGCGGTCGAAATCGACCGTCGCCAACCGCGCTAAACAAGACCGACCCGAAAGAGGCTCATGCTCGACCGACCCGACGCCGCAGAACTTCTGAAAGCGATGGCAAAGACTCTCACGGACGAAGTACTTGCAGAGACGTCGGGGGCCACGCGTCATTCCGTTCGCGTCGTCGCCAACCTCTGTCTGATTCTCGAGCGTGAATTCGAGGCGGGACCGGCCGCATCCGAGGAGACTCGCCAATCCCTTGCCGATCTTCTCGGCCAGGACGCCTCGCTCCCCGAACTCGTTGCGGAGTTCGACCGCGCGCTGCGCGACGCGGATGATGAGTTCGCAACAGCCTCGCACGAAGTTCTTATCAAAGACGTCCGGAGCCGACTCGCCATCGACCGCCCTGGTTATGATTCATGACGGTCGATGAAACGCGCGCTCTCGAACAGAGGCTGGCGGAGCTTCTCTCTGGCGACTGCGAGGTCGCTGTCACCGGCGTGGCCTCGCTCGGAGCACAGCGAAGATCCCTCTTTCTCGACGTAAAGAAGTCGGGAAAAACCACGAAGGCCGTCGCGCAAATCGCCGGCGTCGGCGTCGACACGCATTCAGTCGAAAACGAGGCGGGACTTCTTCGTGCGGCCGAAGTAGCAGGCGTCGTCGTCCCCCATATCCTCGCCGTCGATTCCGCTTCGGGAACGATCATCTCCGAACACGTCGAAGGCGAATCCATTCCCCGCCGCATTCTCCGGCTGGTCGAAGCGAACCCACGACTTCGATCGGGTCTCACCGCCGATTGCGGCCGCGCACTCAGTCAGATCCATCAAATTCCGACCAGCGACTTCAAGGCGCTACAGAACCTCGGCGATCCGAATCGCTACGCAGACGAGATGGAGGCCCTGCTCGAATCCCTGGCGACGCCGCATCCAACATTTCGGCTCGGCGTCCGATGGCTCCGGCAAAACGCGCCGGACTTCGAAGGCGAACCCGTCGTGGTGCATGGGGACTTCCGCCTCGGGAACTTCCTGGCCGCGGAATCCGGACTCACTGCGGTTCTCGACTGGGAGCTGGTTCATCTCGGCGATCCCATGGAAGATCTCGCGTGGCTCTGCCTGCGAACCTGGCGCTTCGGAGCCGACGCATTCGAAGTCGGGGGCATCGGATCGCTGGCTGATCTACGCGCCGCCTATGAAAAGGCCGGCGGGCAATGGCGCGCGCAAGCCTTCCATTGGTGGACCGTCGCGCGAACTTTGTGGTGGGGGCTCGGACTGGCTCGACAGGGGCAGGCCTATTTGAATGAAGAGACGACCTCGATCGTCCTGGCCGCTAGTGGCCGGCGCGTCGTCGAACTTGAATACGATTTACTTCGTTTGATTTGAGAACGCGCCCCGGGCGTCTTCAGAAAAAGCGCGACAGGGCACTGGATTGCGGAGAACTCGAAAAAGAACATTTCAACGGAGTTGGCAAGTTGGCGGTCTTGTACTTCGCGTGCGTACAGTTGCAAACCGTATACCGCGAGCCAAAATTGTTATGCGACGTCGTTTAAATCACGAAACGAAATGAAGTCGAGATGAGCTGACGTTTCGCGACGAAAATAACCCGGAATGGAATGCGAGGAATGTTCGTTCCGCGCGTGTGTGAACAATTCTTTCGAAATGATCCGGGCCGCTTCGTGTTTCGGTCGGGTTAGCACCGTCGGGCGTCATGGGGTGTCGTCCGGCGTGCCCGGCGTCGGTGTGCGGAGGCATCTCGATTTGCTATCCGATCATCAACCCAAGGAGCCCCCCAATGACCGATGCGACTTCAAATGATCCGGCCACACCGGAATCAGATGCCACCCAACCCCTCGAGGCGTACCCGGGAGCCTGGGCCGCCAAGACACCCGACCATCCCGCCGTCATCATGGCGGAATCCGGAGTCGTCGTGACCTACCGGGAGCTCGACGATGCGGCGAATCGACTCTCCCAGGTCTTTCGCGAGGCTGGCTTCAAGCCCGGCGACCACATCGCCTTCTGCATGGAGAACCGCCCGGAATTCTTCGCGATTCTCTGGGGCGCCCACTACGCGGGCCTCTACTACACCGCGATCAGCTCACGCCTGACCGCCGATGAACTCGGCTACGTCATCCAAGACAGCGGAAGCCGCGCTCTGATTTCGAGCCCCTATATGGCCGAGTCTCTTTCTGGCCTCGGCGACGTCCTCGAAAAACTCGAGATCAGACTGAGCGTGGGCGGCCCACTCCCCGGATTCGACTCCTACGAAGATACGATCGCAGCGGCCTCCGCCGAGCCCCTCACAAAGCGCATCGAAGCTCAGCCCATGCTCTACTCCTCGGGAACCACCGGCCGACCCAAGGGCGTGAAGCCCGCCTTCTCGAACGAGCCCCTTGGCACCGGCGAAGGCCTCACCCTCATGACTCGCTTCCTCTTCGGCGGCTCGGACAAATCGGTCTACCTCTCCCCGGCCCCGCTGTACCACAGCGCGCCGCTGCGATTCTGTACCCAGTTCCAGCGTATCGGCGCCACCGTCGTCGCCATGGAACGCTTCGACGCCGAAGGCGCACTCAAGACCATCCAAACCTACGGCGTCACCCACAGCCAATGGGTCCCGACCATGTTCGTCCGCATGCTGAAGCTCGACGAAGACGTCCGAATTTCCTACGACGTCAGCAGCCTCGAATGCGCCATCCATGCGGCCGCGCCCTGCCCCATTCCGATCAAGGAAAAAATGATGAATTGGTGGGGCCCGGTGGTCCACGAGTACTACGCCGGCACCGAGGGCAACGGCTTCTGCTACGCGTCACCCCCGGACTGGCTCGCCCACAAGGGAACCGTCGGAAAAGCCGTGAGCGGTGAACTCCATATCGTCGACGACGATGGAAACGAAGTCGCCCAGGGTGAAGAAGGCGGCATCTACTTCTCGAGCGGCCTGCAGAGTTTTGAATACCACAACGATCCAGAGAAGACGGCCGCCGGTCGCCTCGCCAATGGCTGGAGCACCCTCGGCGACATCGGCCGCGTCGACGAAGACGGCTTCCTCTACCTCACCGACCGCAAGTCCAACATGATCATCAGCGGCGGCGTCAACATCTATCCCCAGGAGACGGAAAACGTATTGACGGTTCATCCAAAGGTGACGGACGTGGCAGTGTTCGGGGTTCCGAACGCGGACTTCGGCGAAGAAGTGAAGGCGGTCGTTCAGCCAGCGAACTCCGAGGATGCAGGCGAAGCGCTAGAGCGAGAACTGATCGCGTATTGCCGCGAACATCTGGCGGACGTGAAGTGTCCGCGATCGATTGATTTCCGGGATGAGCTTCCGCGACATCCAACGGGGAAGCTGTATAAGCGGTTGCTGAAGGATGAGTATTGGAAGGGGCATGATTCGCGGTTGTTGTAGGGCAGCCCAGCGCACGACGGTACGGTCGCCCCGCCACTCCAATCGCTCGAATTCAGAGACCTACTGCCAGCCTCGATTCGACGATGAGCCAGGAGCCGCAAGTGGGCCCGAACAACCAGCCAACAAGACGATGAAGTCCGACATGGGATAGCTGGCTGAATCGAATGCGGTAGAATCTGGCGACAACCTTTTCATGATCGACGACCTCCGCGGCGCTAGACCACGCGGTAAATCGTCGATCGGTTAGGCGGATTGAGTGCTAGCACGGGACTTGTACGAATTCCTCGGCGCCCAGGAGTCGACTACGGAACTTCGAGCCGCAATTGCTCCAGCAATGCCTGAGTATCGGCGCGGCTTGGCTGAGCGCGACCCCTCTAGCCCAGCCTTCATCACTAGCGATGGCTCTCTCCTGGTTTTGGCAGCGAGTCACCTCAAGAGACTGTGTACTGCTTTCTTGAAAGGAGAGATCGACGAAAGCGAAATCAGCTACATCGCCACTGTGTTTGATCTCACGCCCGATTTCCAGTTCATTTCCAAGGAGATCGAAGAATGTGCGTTTTTCCTCTCCGCATCCGAAGCGAATGGCCCGCCGCTACAGAAGGTCGTGCCTGCAGTCCTTCGTGCTCTTCGCGAGCACGCCGCCTAACAATCTATCGCAGCCGAACCTGCTACGCGCACGACTTGATCGGACAAGGTACAGCCAAGTCAGGTCCCGGTGTTGAGGGAAATGCTCGGCGAATCCTTCGGCCTCGCTCTCTATGGGAGTCGCGTCTGCTCATGATCGAAGCCTTGTTTCGGATCACATTTTAGAGAACTGACCGAACGCATCCTCTCCGAAGACCCGCGTGACGAAGGCGAGTACCGGAAGCCCGTCTCGGATTCTTCGACCTCTTGAGGCACGTTGATCACACAGACTCTCCCCTATAAGCATGCATTCTCGTCTCGCGGTCGCCATGGCCGCCGCCATTGGCATCCGACGTTGGTGGAAAGATGAGGAGGGTTGACTCGGATTCCATTCGGAAGTTCGTAAAATGACCGACCGAAGGCTCAACGGCGAAACGAATCCGCCGCGACCGATCACCGAGAGGTGGACCATGTTCAGTCCAGAGGCCCGGGGGTCTGTTTCACGCTCGACTGGGTATCGCGCTTCCGCCGCAGAGCGGGGAGTCACCGTAAATTCGGCATAACGTGTGGCTCAGCTGTGATGAGCGACCACCCCAGTATTGGGAAGACCGACGTACCCGCAGTCACGATCTCGGATCTCGTCTTCGAGCCAAAGCTGCACTCGGATTACCCGAAGAAGAGGACAGCGGTTCGGAAGCGTAACAAGGCAAAGGTCGTCTTGCCGCGGGTGAATATGTGTTCGGGAACATGTTCGGCATTGCCGAAGCGCGCACCAATCCGCGGGGTGTCTACGCGGGACTCAATCAGCTTGGCTGGACCGAAGCGACGGAGCATGACTGGTAGGCATCGATGAAAAACATCCTCAGCCTACTCGGCCCGGACGGCGAACTCACCGGGCGACCCGCCACCAGCGACGGCGGGCAGTGGTTCGAAGACGATCGGGTTCCTCCTGCTCTCGATGCAATCGCCGCGTCTTCTTCAAAGAGAGGTCGGCCAGGCATAGCGGCAATTCCTTCGGCCGCCGATGATGCCCCCCCCCCCCCAGAGCCCCGTTAGGGCGCGACTTCTAGCAGCCGAAACGCTCGGTGAAATCACCAATTCCTTAGGCAAGATCGAGTAGGCGCCTCGCCTCGCGATCGGTCTGGTTCGGTTTGGTTTGGTTTGGTTTGGTTTGGTTTGGTTTGGTTTGGAAACCGGCTACAGAGGCTCATGCGCACCGGCCGAGATTGTCCACGAATGAAAAAGTAGAATGAGTGCCTTGCCGTCTATCGGGTAGCCTGCCGTTATGTGCCCTTCGAATTCGATGTGTGGGACGACGATCTCCTTCTTGACCTAGCAACCCTCTACGGCGCAAGCGATCAGAGGGATCTGGCCCTCGAGATCTTGTCAACCCTGGTCTGCCGAACGCGCGGAGCTCGGCTTCGACCGATCAGACTCTTGCAATTTCGATTGAGCCGGTCGCTGCGTTTTCTATATCTGTGGATCCGAACACTTGGCGATTCGACTAACGAACCAACACCCGTCGACACTGAGGACATTGGAGCAGAGCGTCCTCCGGTGAGGCGAGCATCTTCGTCCTTTCGAGTGACGGCAGCTTGATTCGACATGCGCCGCAGCGGCCGTCTGCAAGTATTGCTGCGCCGCGTCCGCCCTTTTGCGCCTGCCCCCGTACGTTGTCATAGGTCGAGAGGACTTTTTCGGGAACCGACGTCATGATCGCACGACGTTCCCCGGCCAATCGATCGAGTTCCGCGGACACTTCCATCTCGACCTTGCCTATGACCTGCTCGATCCTTTCTTGGTCGACTTGACTCGCCGCATGAGCAGCTTCTTCAGTTCGAATCCGAGCATCGATTTCTTCGATCGCTTCGAGCAGTTCCATTTCCTGCTCTTCGAGGGCAGACTGCTTCTCGTGAAGTTGTTGTTGGGATGCCTTATGAGAGGCAGCTTCGTCCTGATTCTTTCGTTTTCCGGAATATCGTTCGACTTCTGCAGCCTCGAGGTCCTTGACGATCTGGGACACCTGACGACCTAGCTCACCTTCTTCGCCCTCGCGCGACACGCGATCCGCAAGTGCAGCTTCGAGTCTTGCAGAAATCTCGACACGTTTGGCCGCAACTACGGGAAGAGCTTCGCGCTCGGGCAGCGTTTCCAAGCGTGTTCGAGCGGCATCGCTCGCCAGATCGAGAGCCTGAATATCCAACAGAGTAGAAAGAAAGGACAAAACGGGGGTTTCCTCTCAAGTTCGAAGATAGCGCCCGGGTTCAACTTCCCTGGCTTCGCCACGTGCGAGCATACGATCGACATGGAGTTCTGCGCTTCGTCGTTCGACAGCCGGCACAAAGACGTGATCAACATGGGGCCGATAGATGAACCGATGCTCGGCCAGATCCTCAAGGGCCCGCGGTTCGGATAGGTACTCGAGCATCGCCTCATGCCGCCGATCGATGACCGCCCGAAATGAATCGACCAACTCGACGAATCGAGCCCTGCCTTCGATCACACCCTTGTGGTGAAATGTGACATACCAGCAAGCATCTTCTTCTCGCACACGACGAAGACTGTCTTCGAAGTCTTCGAGATCACTCCAGACATCGCCGTAATAAGGTCCGAAGCCAGTGAGATCGATATCCGAAAGAAAGAAGACGTCATTCGAAATCCTGAATCCACTATGACCGCGGGTGTGTCCCGGGAGATGAACGGCCTCAACCTTCACGCCGCCAAGGTCGAAAACATGTCCATCCGTAAAACCGACTGCATCGCGTCTTGGCGTGTAGTGGAATTGCTCGCAGATGAGCTTCTGGAAATCTGCGCGGAGCTTGCCCTGATATCCGTAGATATCCATCATCCCATCGATTGATTGCAGACCCGGGAGATCGGCGTCGTGAATATGAACTCGGGCATTCTTAAAAAAGCCATTGCAGGCGATGTGGTCTTCATGGCTATGACTGTTCAGGACTGCATCGACTGGAATCGGGACACCGCCCCGCTCGATGACGTCGATCGAGGGATCGATGACCACCGATTCCCCATCGCCACGAACGAGCAGCGAGTTTCCCGATGGATAGGAACCATTTTTCGCGCCAACGAGAACGCTCACGCGGTCCGTCAGTTTTCTCTCGTCGTCGCCCCATGAAGCTAACATCGCTTGGACTCTACCTGCGATAGATATCTTTCGCGACGCTTGTCTGGAGTGAGTCTGGGTGAACGAACGGAACCTCCGGTGCCGAGACATCCGCTTCATCGGCCTCGATCCGGGCCATGATCGCCCGAAAGAGACGACGAGAGTCCGGGGGTTCCGGGAACGTCTGAACAGATCCACCCGCGACCCGTTCGCGCCCAGCGCGACGCCCCAGGCATCTCGCGATATGGATACCCACGCCTTCTCGCCGAAACCGAGTAGAGCCAGTGTCAGCATAAACAGAAATCCAGGCGAGCATGCGCCATAGGCATCCGAATCGCCGGGACCTGAGATGCAGAACAACCGATCTCGACTTGTCTAGTGTCTGGGCCCGATGCGATCGGGACGGGGAGAGTTGAATCAATTTTATTGACCTGTACTAGAGTTGCCTGGAGCCTTCTCTCGCCTGCCGGAAGCTTTGGCTTCAATGCTCCCCTTCTCCAATCGATCGCATCAGGAAAGCGCGAATGTCTCGACTTTTCCCACATCCTCAAGATCGCTACCCCGTCGTCTATTTGAAAGACACCGACCTTGAGCTTCCTGAGCACGTTCGCAATTCAGGGATGCGCTACACGCAATTCAAGACGGTGGCGAGAGGCGGGAAATGCCTGATTCAATCCTGCAAGGACTACCATCTCAGCCGGGTCGTCGCCTATAAGAGTCTGCACGAAGAATTTGCGGACGATCCCATCGAGCAAGCACGCTTTCTTCGAGAGGCACGCGTGACTGCAATGCTTCAGCACCCCAACACGATTCCGATCTACGAACTGTCGCGGGACAATCGCGATCATTTTTTCTTCACCATGAAACTCGTCGAGGGCTATACGCTTCGCGAAGTGCTCGACACCTCGACCGAGGAAGGCACCCTCCCCGTCGACGGCTACGGATTCCATCGCATGGTGACGATCTTGATTCAAATCGCGAATGCCCTCGACTATGCACATAGCCATCGCGTCGTTCATCGAGACGTGAAGCCTGCGAATATCTTGATGGGGCCCTTCGGCGAAGTGCTGCTGCTCGACTGGGGCCTGGCAAAAGTCTGGAACGAGAAATCCGAGAATATTCCGGACCGAATTGCGGAAGCGATTCGTGAAGAGCGAGCCAAGTACCCCTTCGACCAGGATACGGACCCCTCGCTGACCTCACGTGGCCGTTTGCAGGGAACCGCGCTCTATATGTCACCCGAACAGATCGCAGAATCAGAGGATCTCGATCATCGATCGGATATCTACAGCCTCGGCGTGGTCCTCTATGAAATCCTTGCGGGGCGACACATGATCGAGGGCGACAAGGTCAGTGAAGTCCTTGAGCACGCGGCCAAGACCAAGCCTCTTCGGCCTTCGGACGTCGCGACCGATCGCGACATACCCGAAGAGCTCGAAAACATCTGCATGCGATGTATCGAGAAAGATCCGGAGCGCCGACTTCAAACGGCGCGGGAACTCGTGGCCGCCCTCCGGAGCTGGCGTCTTCGATGGACCTCGCAATCGCACTAGAACGGAGTAGGCGCGAACCCTCGTCAAGTCGAGGAAATCAGCCCAGCCCTGCTAAACGCTTGATCGAGATCGGCCATAAGATCACCGACGTCTTCTATGCCCACAGACAGCCGAACTAGACCGTCGAATATTCCGACCTTCTCACGCTCGGCTCTGGGAATACTGGCATGGGTCATCGAAGCTGGATGATCGATGAGTGACTCAACTCCGCCGAGGCTTTCAGCAAGTGCAAACAACGTCAGGTTGGAGACGAAGGTCTTCGTGGCCTCCAACGGCGCATCAAGCTCGAAGGTCACGATTCCCGATCCTCCGCTCATCTGACGTTTCGCGAGTTCGAATTGCGGATGGGAAGGTAGGAAGGGGTGCCTCACCCATTTTACGCGCTCGCGACCTTCGAGACGCTCCGCGATTTCGAGGGCATTCGCGTGGTGCTGCCGCATCCGCACTGCAAGGGTCTTGATCCCGCGCGTCACCAGCCATGTGTCAAAGGGCGATGGATTCAGCCCGACCGCCTTCTGTGCAAAGATCATCTTATCGTTCCAGCTCTCGTCATTGGTGACAACGACACCCCCCAGACAATCGGAATGACCATTCATGTATTTGGTCGTACTGGAGAGCGACAGTGTCGCGCCTAACTCGAGAGGTCTCTGAAAGAAGGGCGAGGCAAACGTATTGTCGACGATGACCGGCGAAGAAACCTTCTGCGCGACTTCGGAGATGGCTGCAATGTCCAGGATCTTCAGCATCGGATTCGTGGGCGATTCGAGCCAGATCAGCGCGGGACGAATGTCTTCGATTGCCCGATAGCAATCGATGTCGGAAAAGTCGACATAACGAACCTTCAATCCAAATTTCCCGAAGACCTGCGCGAAGATCCGGAAGGTGCATCCATAGACATTCTCTTCGGCAAGAACAACATCTCCTGAAGAGAACGTCGAAAGCACTGCGGTCACAGCCGCCATCCCGCTTCCGAAAACCGTCGCGAACGAGCCACCCTCGAGAGATGCGAGGGTTCGCCCCAGCCGGGTGAAATTCGGATTACCCGATCGGGTGTAGTCGTAGCCAAGGGTTTCGCCCGGCCCCGTTTGCGCAAACGTCGAGGTCGCAAAAATCGGTGGAATGACGGCGCCCGTTTCGGCGTCCGGTTCTTGCCCGACGTGAATGGCACGGGTTTCAAATTTCATCTCGAGTTCTCCCCGGGGAGCCGCCTACCGAACTCCAATAATTCGCCCAGCCATTCTACGGTATTCACCCCGGCACGCGACCAATCGAGTGAATACGTCATGCCCAGTCTTTGTTTTTTTGTCTCGGAGTCTTGCGCGATCAGGACTGCCAGCCGATTGAGCAGTAGTGGGAGCCATCTCACGTATTCGCAAACGGACGTTCGAAGTCATGGAGGTTGGTCGACCAGACGATTCGCTCAGCCGACTCGTCGACAGCCTCATTATGGCATTGGTCGCAAGAAACGTTCTCGCTGTGATCCTCGAGTCCGTCCCTCACATCGGGCGGGCCTACGAAGATCTCTTCCTGGCCTTCGAACAGATTTCGGTCGCCATGCATCGTATGGGCGAGGTCTTTAAAATGCAGCAAAGCGCACTCGCCGCGGCATTCTTTCTCCTGAGCATCGCGATCGTCCTCTCTGCAAGCGCCCTACATGTTGTCGAACACGCCGTGCAACCGGAAGCATTTGGATCGATTCCAGCCGCAATGTGGTGGGCGGTCTGCACACTCACGACGGTCGGCTACGGCGACGTCACCCCCCAATCACACCTCTTGGAAAAGGCTTGGCCTCGGGCATTACCATCATCGGTATCGGCATCGGCATGGTTGCACTCCCGACAAGCCTGTTTGCATCGGGCTTTGCCCATGTGATGAGCCGCAATGAACAGGCGCTGAATGATGAGGCCAGGGATGCACTGGCAGACCGAATTGTCACGAATGAAGAAGCATTTGCCTACGAGAAGCTCGCCGAGAGCCTTTACGTCGAGCCCGAAATTGCTCACGAAATCATGCAAGCCGTGGCGATGAAAAATTCCATTGACGACCTGGATGATTGCCCTCATTACGGGAAGTCGCTTTTCCCCTGAGTCCTCGATGCGGTAACGTCGCTGCACGATGAGCGACCTTATTATTCACCACTACGACATGTCCCCGTTCGCCGAAAAAATCCGGCTCGCCCTCGGCGTAAAGGATCTCGCCTGGCGGTCCGTTCAGACGCCCATGATTCTGCCCAAGCCCGACCACTGCGAGCTCACGGGCGGATATCGGCGAGTCCCGGTCCTACAGCTTGGCGCCGATATCTATTGCGACACTCATTTGATTACGCGCGTGCTCGATCAGATCCAGCCGAACCCGCCACTCTCGCCTCCCGGACAAGAAGGGGTCGACCTTTCAGTTTCGCGATGGGCGGAAACCAGCTTCATGATCGTCATCCTCGCTTACTTCGGCATAGGCGACGTGTTTCCGGAAGATTTCGTTGAAGATCGAAAGAACACCATGATCCCTCCGGACATGAACCTGGAAGGCGCCTCGCATATTGTTGGAACCAAGCTCCTTCAACTCCGAAATAACATCGAGCAACTCGAGTCCATGCTCGCGGATGGCCGGCCCTACCTACTTGGGGACTCTGTCTCGACTGCAGACCTGTCCGCCTATCATCCCTTGATACTGCTCGGTATGCACGAGCGAACCCAGGCCCAACTCGCTGGCCTGAATGCGGTTGCGGAATGGATGACGCGCATTCGGAAAATTGGGCATGGCGAGGTCATCCCCTTCCAGTCGACTGAAGCCATCGAGATCGCTCGCACATCGGAGCCGGTCGCATTCGAAGGTGACCCGGTCTACCCGGACGGAATGAAAGAGGGTGACCAGGTTCTCGTCCTCCCGGACGAATACGGTTCAGGGAGCGTCACAGGCCAGCTCGCACCCTCCGGAATCCGCGAAATCGCCATTCACCGATCGACGGAGCGCGCCGGCGATGTCATCGTTCATTTTCCGCGCGAGGACTACGCGCTCTTGGCCTTGTCTTAAGGTCTGTGTCCTCGGGCGTTCCCTGGTTTCTTCCGGCAGACCTTCGCCCGAGGCCAGTTCTCGGGGCCCCGAAGACGCTTGATTCGTCGCGCCGATCGACCGGGAACTGAAGTTCTACGAACTCGAGAGCAAGGCAAACACCTCGACAAAGAACGGCCCGGGCAACCACGCCACTTGCGAAGACGACGCTTAACAAGCTGCTAGTCTGTGAAGTTGACTCGCAAGGAGATCCTCTGTGGCAATCGAAGTCGTGCTATTCGACCTGGGAGGCGTACTGATCGAGCTCGGCGGAATGGCGGACATGGCCGACTTTGCGGACGAGTCGGATGAATCGGAACTCTGGCGGCGCTGGCTCGCATGCCCATGGGTTCGACGCTTTGAACGGGGACTCTGTGATTCGCAGGCCTTTGCTGAGGGCATGGTCGAATCGTGGTCGATGGATACCTCGGCGGATGAATTCCTTAGTGCGTTTTCATCCTGGCCGCGGGGGCTCTTTCCGGGTGCCCGAGAACTCATCGGTTCGATCGACCTCGACCGCGGTCTCGAGATCGCATGCTTTAGTAACACCAATGCACTTCACGCCGATCACCACGTCGATCGTTTCGGCATCGGCGAGCTCTTCCAGACGCGCTTCTTCTCACACGAAATGGGCGTCCTCAAACCTGATCGTGAAGCCTTCGACTTCGTGGTGCGGGCCCTCGGTCGACCCGCCGAAACGATCCTTTTTCTCGACGACAATGAGATCAATGTGAGGGGTGCTCGGGCGGCCGGCCTGCGCGCCGAGCGAGCCAGTGGCCCCGGAGAATCGAGAGCTATTCTGGCCAAAAATGGCCTCTTACGCACTTAGGACGCGTCTTAGCTTTCTTCAGCACCCTATACAATACGTTCCGTTTCGTATATGCTCTACTCGTTTTCGCCCACCCGACGAGCCGTGGAGCCACTCCGTATGAACTTTGATTTCTCTCCCCAGGAACAGGAATTCGCCGATCAGGTCGAAGCATGGCTCGTCGAAAATCACGACCCCGTCGTGATGGATCATCACCGAGAGAACTTCACCCAGCTGTCGGATACGCCGGAGCGCCGTGCCTTCATGAAGAAGTTGGCGGCCAAGAACTGGCTGGGCATGTCCTGGCCAAAAGAATACGGCGGACAGGAGATCGAAGGTGTCTATGAGTTCATTCTCAACGAAGCACTTTCAAAACACGCGGCTCCTCAGATCGGCAAGGGCGTAGGCATCATCGGGAAGACGCTCATTCGCCACGGCAACGAGAAGTTGAAGAAGGAATTCCTGCCCAAGATTCTTGCCGCTGAAGTCGAATTCGCAGTCGGCTACTCCGAGCCCCAGGCGGGATCCGACGCCGCCAACATGCAGTTGAAGGCGGAGAAGGTCCCGGGCGGATGGAAGCTCAATGGCCAAAAGATGTGGACGACTTCAGCCCATTTTGCGGATTGGTATTGGCTCGGCGCGCGCACGGATCCCGACAAACCCAAACACGACGGCCTCTCTCTCTTTCTGATCCCTATGGATCATCCCGGTCTCGAGATTCAAAGTCTGCCTACGATTGGAAAGGACACGACCAACCAGGTCTTCTTCGAAGATGTCTTCGTGCCCGATGACTACCTCGTTGGAAAGCGCGGCCGGGGATTTCAGATGATCTCCGAGGCGCTCGATCTCGAACGCTTCACACTCTTTACACTGTCGCCGATCAGCAATCGCAGCGATGTCCTCGTCGAATGGGTGAAGGGGGCGACGCGAGATGACAAGCCTCTCAAAGACGATCCGAACGTGCGACGCACGATCGCCCAGATCGTGACGGATACGGCGGTCGCCAAATGCCTCAGTACGCGTTTCGTCTGTGCCGCGAAGAGCGGCGGAAAGCCGCCAACTGTCCAGTCCTCGCAATACAAACTCTTCACGACCTCGCTATCCCAGAGAGTCTGCAAGGACGCACTCGATATTCAGGGGCATGAAGGCACAATTATGGAAGGACAGGACGACGCGCCCGTTCTAGGTCGATTCGAAGGTGCCTATCGAGCCACCATGAATGAAACCGTGGGTGGGGGCTCATCGGAAATTCAAAAGAACATCATCGCTCGGCGCCACCTCGGCCTGCCGAAGAATTTCTAGGAGACGGATCTTTGGACCTCGATTTCAGCGATGAACAACAGATGATCGCCGACATGACGCGAGCGATGCTAGAAGAACACTCCGGAGTCCAGATCGTGCGCGATATGGAGGATGATCCGAAAGGGTATCCAGACACTCTCTGGAAACAGATGAGCGAACTCGGCCTGAACGGACTGTTGATCCCGGAAAGCCAAGGAGGCGGCGGCCAAACACTTCTCGAGGCAGTGCTCGTCTACGAAGAACTTGGTCGTGCGATGGCGCCCACTCCCCATTTCGCTTCTTGTGTAATGAGTGCCGGACTTCTGATGGCCGGCGGGAGCGACGAACAGAAGGACGCATGGTTGGGACCAATCGCAACCGGCGAAGCCATCCTCACGCCCGCATGGCTCGAACCCAATCGCGGATTCGGTGAACCCGGGATCGCGCTTCGTGCAGAAGCCGACGGTGGAGACTTTCTCTTGAGTGGTCGGAAACGGCTGGTGGCTTATGCGAGTTCCGCAACACGGCTGATCGTGCTCGCTCGTAGCGACGCAGGAGTCGACCTCTTTCTTGTCGACCCGAACAGTGACGGAGTCACTCTGAAGCAGCTGCTCTCCCAAGGTCGCGAGGCCCAGTACCAGATTGATTTCGATCGAGTGCGCGTTTCAGCCGATGATCGAATCGGTGCGCCGGGATCGGGGTGGACGAATTGGAACGAGATGATGCATCAAGGCATCATCTTGCTGGCAGCCACTGCAATTGGCGGCGCGAACCGATGCCTAGAGGAGACCGTCGAGTTCTCGAAGCAGCGCATCCAATTCGACAAGCCGCTCGGCGCATTCCAGGCCCTGGCGCACTACATGGCGGATGCTTCTACCCAGATCGACGGTGGGCGAGTCCTAGTGCACGAAGCTGCATGGAATCATACCGCCGGGCGTGACATCAAGCGGTTCGCGCCGATGACGAAGTTATTCTGTTGTGAGACCTACCGGGAAACGACACGAGTCTGCGCACAGATCTGGGGCGGTGTGGCTTTCACCATCGAGTACGACCAACAGATGTTCTTCCGCCGTGCCAAACAGCTTCAACTCTCCTGGTGGGACACGCCCTATCTTGAAGAACTCATCGCCGCGGACGTCCTCGACTGACCGGCGATTTGCGGCGAATTCCGTCCGCCACGCAATCGACCCGCCGCACACTCGTCACTTCGAAAAATCAGCGCCAGGCCCGCCGAGATTTCCCAATCCCCAGTTTGAGGTCTCGACCAGCCGTTCCATGAAGGCTTGTCCGTAGGCTCCCTCCGGATCCGATCGCACCAGTTCGTCAAGGATTCGCGCATCTTCTCCAACCAGGATTCGCCAACGACGATCGCGGACGCCATCGAGAATGATCTTGGCCGCCTCCGCCGCAGTCATCGGAGCTTCATTCCTGAACGATTCTCCCATCATCACAAGGGCTTGTCTAATCTGTTCGTTCGTCGCCTCACCAAGATCGAAACCCCGTCGCGCAAAGTTCTCGCGGGCTTCGGCAAGATCTTCGTCAGACATTTCCTTCGGATCACTGCCCAACATCCGGCCGGAGTTGATGACGAGCGACGTTCCAATATGGCCGGGCATCACGAGCGACACGTTGATATGCGGTGCGTTCAATTTGAAGTCGTTGATCAATGCCTCGGTAAAACCCTTCACCGCGAACTTGGCTGAGCTATAGGCGGTATGCGCCATGTCCGGCCCCAGGGAGGCCCAAAATCCATTTACGCTGCTGGTGTTGACGAGGTGCCCTTCCTCCGCCGCAAGCAGGAGAGGGAGAAAGGCGCGGGTCCCGTAGTAGACACCGAACCAACAGACATTGAATGTCTTCTCCCAGGGTTCTCGATCGTCGACGATCATGCTGCCGCCGCCGCCGATCCCCGCATTATTGAAGACCAGGTGGACGCAGTCCGTCTCCTGTTCCTCCATCACTGCATCACGGAAGGCGAGGACCTGTGCCTCGTCGGAAACATCTGCGAGGTGCGTCGTGATCCGAACGTTGGCGGGCGCATCGGCCTCACATAACGACTTCGTATGCTCCATGTTTTCTTCTGACACATCGCACATCGCCACGTGGCATCCCGCACTCGCGAGCTGTCGAGCGAGTTCACGACCCATTCCGGTTCCACCACCCGTGATGACCGCAATTTTGTCTTCAAACGAATCCATGTCCTACTCCTAGTCCCGGGCAAACAAGTCCAGCGCTGTTTTCAGCGAACCGGACTCATGCCCAATCTATTTCAGCAAACGCGCATCCAGGCACTTCAGTCACGCTCTTCGATCGCACCGACTTCGGTCCAATGCGCGATCTCCGAATCCGAGAGGCCCAGGACCTCTCGCAAAACACTCTCATTGTCCTGCCCAACACGCGAACCCGCATGCGTGGTTCGCCCCGGCGTCGCGGTCAGTCCCAACGGAATTCCGGACGCAATCACCCTGCCCTTCTTGAAATGTGTGATCTCTTCGAAGAAAGCTCGATCCGCAAGCTGAGGGTCATGTCGTAGCAAATCCTCGGCATTCTGAACCACACCGGCAGCGATGCCTGCTCGCTGACACCTCGCCATGATGTCGTAATCCTCGAGTGTCGCCGTCCATCGTCCAATCCGATTCTCGAGTTCCTCAACATGTTCGACGCGCGCGCGCATATTCGAGAACCGCGTCTCAGCGGCCCAATCGGGTTCGTCCATCACGGCTCGGAGCTCCGCCCAGTCGACTTCATCTTCAACCGTGATCACAATCCATCGATCCTCGCCCAGACAAGGAAAGCAACCATGGGGCGCGCGGTCCGGTTCGCGATTTCCCGGTCGTTCCGGTTCGCGACCGGAAACAGATGCCTCAACCAGGAGTGGACCCATGGCGGCAATCGTGGCTTCCAACTGCGACAATTCAATCTGCTGCCCGACTCCCTTGGCGTCTCGCTGGATCAAGCCGGCCAGTAAGGCAACCAATCCATATGCGGCACTCAGAGGATCGGGATACGCGAAATGCGAGAGCGTGCATTCGCGATTGGGAAACCCGCCAAGACTCGCCATCCCCGAAGCCGCCTCGATATTCGGGCCCCAGGTCACATAACGCGAGTTGGGTCCCTCCTGACCAAATCCGTTCGACTCGAGCATGACCAGCTCTGCGTTCCCTTCGGACAACCTCTCATAGGCAAGGCCCAGCTTATCGAGGACGCCGACGCTGTAGTTGGAAATCACCGCGTCGCATTGCCCCGCGATTCGAGCCGCCAGCTCCGCCCCATCGGGGTTTCGCAGATCGAGGGCGACGAATCGTTTCCCCGCACTCCAATCCGTGAACCAGGGAGAGCATTCGGGTTGGGTCCCGAGCTCGGGCGCTCGCGGCGGAACAAAGAGTCGCGGAACATCGGGAAAGGCGTGGGATTCGATCTTGATCACATCGGCGCCGGCCCAGGCGAGCATTCGCCCGATCCAGGGAACGGCAAGCCCTGTTCCGAATTCGACGATACGCAGACCCGCGAGCGCCCCGCCCGACTTCGTGGCCCGGCCCTCTCTGGCGGACGATCTCATTTCAGCTCGATTCACTCCAGGTCGGATTTCTTCATCGTGTTGACCCAGTTCCGGCGCGGCGGCAGCAACGGACTTCTGATGACGTGGGGCACCGCCAAGACCATTCTTGGTTCGCGTCCTGAAGGGCATCCCCGCTGCCTGAACGATGTTGTTATTCGTGGCTGCGAGATCGATGAAGAAATTGCGTTCTCGTAGATGAGGGTCTTCCATGATGCCGAGCGCCGTCGCAACTGGCGTCACCGCAATGTGACGCGCCTGTGCCTCGTGAACCATTTCGTCGACAGACAACGTCGCTGCAAGATCTCCGATGAAGACATCGAGTAACTCTCGATAGGGAAGCCGGCTGGAAGACGCCCCGTGAAACTCTCGTAGCAAGACTTCCTCGTTACCGGTCACTTCGTGAATCCAGTTTGCCAGGGCCTGCCAATGCGCAGGGCGATTCACCATTAGATAGACGAGTCCATCGCGACAGCGATACGCGCCCGACGGAATCGAGGCGACCAATCCTGTCCCGACACGCTTCGGAATGATCCCGTCCTCGAGCCATTTGCCCACGCCCGCTATATGGGTGGCCGCGACGGTCACTTCGAGCCTCGAAATATCGATGTGCTGACCAAGGCCAGTCCGGTCTCGATGCATGACCGCGATTAGGCTGCTCGCCGCAGCCAAGACCGCGCTGATGATCTCCGTTTGATGACCCGCCAACCGAACGGGTGGATCATCGGCATCGCCCACCGAAGTCATCAGACCACCCAGTGCGCTCGTCACGAGATCGTTGGATCGAAAACCACACCCAGGGCCTGTCTGTCCGAAGCCCGTGATCGAGGTCATGATGAGTCCGGGATATTCCAATGCAAGGTCCCTGAAACTGAGTCCCAGGCTCGCCATTCGACCCACCGCTCCGGACTCGATAATCAAATCGCAATCCGCGGCCAAGCGGCGGAAGCGATCCTGACCGGCGCCCGAGTCCAGATCGATCACGATGCTTTTCTTGCCAGCATTGCCATACAGGAAGGACAGACCCTGTGCGTGGACAGCGCTCTTCTGCGAGGTCCCTTCCCAACGACCCGGATCGCCATCGGGCCCTTCGACCTTCACCACTTCAGCACCCAATGCCGCCAATACCCTCCCGCAATAGGCCGCCGAGGTCGACGTTAGGTCGAGCACGCGCAGATGCTTCAATGCTGCGTCGATCACCTCAACCAAACTCGTCATTCCTTATACAAGGCTTGCCATCACACCTAGCGAAAAGACCGGCAACCCTTTGATACCAGCATTAACCGTTCAGATTCGAGACATGGGCAACTAGCTTCGCAAGGTGATCCCGCCAACGCCTGGACGTACAGAGAGCAACTGCCGCCGAGGCATGACCCAGGTCGCTCTGGGGTCGCACTAGCGGGCGCGACGGAGACTTCGGAAGCGATAAGGTCGGGCGCGGGGCCCCCTCCCCAGTGGGCCGCTCGTGGACACAAAGAGGTCTCCGTCAATCCGCTTGGCGATGAACCGTCAGGACGGGACACGGCGCGTGTTCGACGATTCGTTCCGCGGTGCTGCCCAGAAGGAATTGGCGCAATTTCGAATGACCGCGGGTTCCCATGACGATTACGTCGGCATCCCGTAAACCGGCCAATTCGGTTACGACCTCGGCAGGGTCACCGCGTTCGATCACGACTTCGACGCGGAAGCCCCGCTTGCGCAACGCTTCGGCGGATGGCTCCGCCGCCTGCTCCGCCAGTTGATGTGCGTTCTCGACCAACATTGGCGGCGTGCCATTCCCGAAACCGCCGAGTGGAACGACTGTCGGCGCAATATGGTAGGTATGAACTAGGACGATCTCGGCATTCTCGCTGCCCGCCAGAATCAGCGTTGCGGCGGCTAGGGCTTGATCAGCCGCCAGTGAAAAGTCGGTCGGCAGCAGGATCCGACGAACCGGCTCTATGGATCGGTCATCCCCGGGATGAACCGTGAGCACGGGTTGACTCGCGGTTCGAACGATTTCTTCCGCAACACTTCCAAGCAAGAGTCGCTTGAATCCCGTATTGCCCCGCGTGCCCAACATGATCAGATCTGGCGCGATCGCATCCGCGCGCTCCGTAATCTGCTTGGCGGGTCGACCCAGCTCAAGATGCGTACTCACTCGAACACCGGCTGAACGAACACGCTCCGCAGCGGTAGTAAGACCGGCAGTGCAAGCTTCTCGAAGCATCTCTTCGAAGTTCGGGGGAACGACGATCATCTCTGGCGCCGCGAGCGGCGGAAGATCGAGCTGCATGACATGAACCAGCGCGATCTCGGAGCCGTGACTCGCGGCGAGCTCGACGGCCCGATCGAGAGCAAGCGCGGCGGTCTCTGAAAAATCGGTCGCGACGAGAATGATGCCGAGCGAATCGTTTTCGAGTTTGATCGCTATCGCCATACTCGCCTCCTCGGAACCACCCGGGCCGCTTTGAGCTGACTAGATCGAAGCACTACGCGGGCGGTCAAGCAAAGATACAGCATGATTCGCGCGCCGTCGCGACACAAGATTCCCGCATGGAGTCCATCAACTCGCCGATCCTGCCGCTGCGCCGAACACACGGCGAAGCCGAGCGCTCGTTTGCGCGGCGGGGTCACGGCGAATTCGCGACTCCTGTTTGGCCAGTTCGCCGAATAGTGCCGCCTGGGTCCGATCCGCAACGTCGTCCTCGAGATCAACGGCCGGAAGCTTCACGAAGGGAATCTGCCGATATCGCGCGATCAACTCCCTATAGATCGAATAGAAGCCAACCGCCCGCATCGCGGACTTCACAATCGGTGGAAACCGAGCATGGAGCGGGCTCGAAGTCCGCTCGCGAAGATCTTCCGTCGCGGCATCAGATTTAGCGAGCAGGCCGTACAAGAACGTGGTTCCCGTTCGCGGAAGACCCCGGATGAAGAACGGTCGACGAATAACTTCCTGCGACACCTCGGGATGGCGCTTCCAATAATCTACGAGCTGAAGACAATGACCTAATAGTTAAACCCTCTGCCTCTTGGAAAAGTATCGACCGAAGAGATGTAGACGATCGTCAACTTCGATCGACTCCATCAGCTTTCTCAGGCCGGGTCGAAAGATCGTCAATCCAAAATCCGATAGGCCGGTCTCTTTACAAGCCGCCCTCATCAGGCCTTCGTCGTCGAGAGAGATCGGAACCTGGCCGACACGGGCAACCCGCGACCGATCGCATTGAGCGCGCGAATGGGAATCGGTCGAAATGCTTGGGCAAGCATTCCCTGACCCGCGATCTTCGCCAAGGCTCAAACGCTCCCTGCACGGAGCGCACGCGCAAGCGCTACGCGATACTGATCGATGCGCTCGATCTTCAAGTCTTCATAGCCACGAATCTGATCCGGAAGCTTCGCCAATCGCATGGCGGCTCCGACATTTTCCGGATTCGTATCCGATCCTAAACGTTCGAGAACCCGACGCAGCGCTGAAATGTATTCTCCCGGAAGTTCGCGTTCTAGCTTGCGGAGCTTCGCCCTACCAAAAGGATCCAGCGGCGTTCCACGAAGAACGCGACCGCGAGCGAGAAGTCGAAAGAAGGGCGCCGCCCAGAGACCAAAAGAGATTTTGCGTTGAAGCCCAAAGGCCTTGAGCAACGGTGGATGAAGCTTCCAGGCGATCCGCCCGCGACCCTCGGCGACGTGATGAGCCAGAGCAAGGGTTTCGGCATCGGTCATCAGTCGCGCCACTTCATACTCATCCTTGTAGGCGATCAGCTTGAAAAGGCTTGGCCCGACTGCCCGAACAAGCCTTTGATCTTGCAAGCCAGCGACCCTCTCCGTCTTGCGTACATCCTGAAGGACCTCAAGCCACATCGTCACGGCCGAGGCACCCCCCCACGCCACGAGTTCACTGGCATATCGTGTTAGTTCCAGAGTGGCCGCTTCCTCGCAGTCGAGCGCGGCGATCTGGTCGGCCCACTTCTGATCGACAACCCATTTAGTGGCTGCGACCTGCCCCTCTAGCAAGGATGATTCCAACGAAATTGCGAGCCCGGCCGTCACGGGCCCCCGGCCGCCGTCGCTCCCACGCGCACTCGAGACCATTTCCGGATCGACGATCTGCGCGCGACCCCATCGAAAGGCGGCGACGTTCGAATCGACGGCGACACCATTGAGTCGAATCGCTTCTTCGACGCATTCGGGGGTAACGGGGAGACAACCCGCTTGGACGGCCATCCCCACGACGAAGATATTGGACGTGGTCGAGTTTCCGAAGAGATCCGTCATCGTCGCCGAAGCTTCGGCCCAGAATTGGTCCCGCCCCCGAGTCTCACCCGCGATTCGCTTGCACAGATCAGCGATGCAAGGCAGCTCGATGTCCAGATGCCCAATCATGTCACCGGTCGGCGTCGGCGTCGTCGAACCCACGACCGTCGTCCTCTCGGGGTCCGCCGTATGCAGACCCTTCTCGGACGCCGCGACCAGCTGATCGAAGGCGAGGAGAAGATCGGCTTGCCCGGCCCCTAGTCGATTCGTCGAAGTCGGCTTCGTGCGTGAAAATCGGAGATCGCTGACGACGGGACCTGCCTTCTGGGAAAGACCAATCTGGTCCAGCCCACGAACATGATAGTCGTCGAGCATCGCCGCAGTCCCAACGATCTGAGCCACCGTGACCACACCGGTTCCACCGATTCCAGTGATCCGCATGGCGAACTCATCTTCGGGAACGATGCGTTCCGGCATCGGCAGGTCGATAGTCGGCATCGGGATCGTCGCGGCAGACGGCGGCGAAGAAGGAACGGATCCCAACGCCGGCGGGCGCAGAGTGATCGTCATGAACGAAGGGCAATCCCCTTCAAGACACGAATAATCCAGATTGCAGGTGGTCTGATCGATCTCGGTCTTTCGACCAAAGGGTGTCTCTACGGGCTGCACCGAAAGACAATTACTGACGCGCCCACAGTCACCGCATCCTTCGCAGATTCGGCTGTTGATGATCACCCTATGTGGCGGCGCGGCGACCTGGTCACGAGTACGCGCACGTCGCTCTTCTGCCGCACAAGGCTGAACATGAATCAGAACCGTCGTTCCGCGAACCATCGCCAGTCTTTTCTGTGCCTCGACCAATCGATCTCGGCCCCAGACTTCGACTTCGGGCGGCAGTCCCTGGCGATCGATCCCGAGAACATCGTTGGTGGTCACCAGGACTTCGGCGACGCCCTGGCGAAGTAAATTCGAAGCCAGTTCGGGAATGCCAAGCTGTGCCTGAGGATCCTGCCCGCCAGTCATCGCGACCGTACCATTATAAAGAAGCTTATAAGTCACGTTCACGCCGGCGGCGACCGAGGCCTGCACCGCAAGCTGCCCCGAATGAAAGAACGTGCCGTCACCGATGTTCTGGATGAAATGTTCTCGGGAGAGGAAATCGGACATTCCGATCCATTGAACGCCTTCATTCCCCATACAGCCGAGGCCACCAATATTCCCGACGCGCGCCTCGTCCATGAAGAGCGCCATCGTGTGGCAGCCGATGCCCGCTCCGACGAGCGAGCCACTCGGCACTTCTATACTTCTGTTATGCGGGCAGCCCGAGCAGAAATACGGCGTCCTGAGAACCGAAAGCGCAGGGACCGACTCCCGGTCGTTGTGCCTTTCAGGCTGAAGCTTGTCGCGTAACCGGCTCCCCAAGCGTCGCCGCAAAGCCTCCATCACCAGGTCTGCGTCCAATGATCCATGGCCACGAACGAGCACCGCCCCAGTTTCATCGAATTTCCCGACAATTCTGGGGGAATTCGCAGATCCGTAGAGGGCGTCCTTGACCAGAGACTCCACGCCGGGACGCTTCTCCTCGATGACCAACACTTCCTCTAGACCCTTCGCAAAATCCCGCACCGTCTCGGGATTGAAGGGCATGGGCATTCCCATCTTGAGCAGCCTGATTCCGCAGGCTTCGATTTCGGCCTCCGACGAAAGACCCAATCGCCCAAACGCTTCGCGAACTTCCCGGTAGGTGATTCCCGAGGCGATGATTCCAATCCACGCGTCCGATGGATCGACGGTGACGAGATTCAGTTGATTCTCGGTCGCATAATCTCTCGCCAACTGGTAGCGGGTCTCATAGATCTCCTGCTCGACATCGATGGTTCGAGGCGTCAGCAGATTTCCGTTTGGATAGTGTTCGTAGATCCGTCCGCCGATTCGCGGCATGATCGGCGTGATGCGGTTTGGATGAAGATCGACAGTGGCGGTCGCGTCCGCGACGTCTGCCACGATCTTGAGCGCGGACCAAAGACCCGTCAGCCGAGAAAGCGCAATCGCATGTCGGCCGAGATCAAGGGCTTCGGCCGGATCTCCGGGATAGAGAAGCGGTAGATGCATGTCCGCGAGCACGCCCGCAGAGGAGGAGGGAATCGTCGAACTCTTCGCTGCGGGATCATCGCCGACAATCGCCACCGCCCCACCCTTCATGGACGCACCCGCATACACGGCATGACGAATAGCATCCGCGGCTCGGTCAACCCCCGGCGCCTTGCCATACCAAAGTCCAACGATGCCGTCGTAAAGACAATCGGGCTGCATCGCCGCGAGCTGGGATCCCATGATCGCGCTTACACCGTACTCTTCATTCATGGCCGGTCGACAGCGAATCGGAAGCTGCGGCGCGAGTCGCGCCGCAGCCGCCACGGCGCGATCGTATCCACCGAGCGGCGAGCCCGGATAGCCAGAAATCAGGGCCGCAGTATTGAGTCCATTTCGCCGATCGACCCGGAGCTGCTCCAGGGGCAGCCGAGCCAATGCCTGGATACCCGTCAGAAAGACACGGCCTTCATCTGCGAGATAGCGATCATCGAGCGCGTATGCCCTCGGAGTCTTCACCGAATTCCCCCCGGAATCAATCGACGACAATGTGAAACTGGAGTCCCAACGAACGACCTAACATAGACTCCTAGCTGTCACGAAGGCGTAAAGCCCCACGTCAGATGGACATTCCGTTTTCACTCAATATTCGGTCTACCCCGGACCAGACTCTGCGCTCGGAGCCAAAAGTCACATGCGCACCGTCGTACCAGACGATCTCTGGCTCGTCCCAATGGCGCCAGAGATCGCGAACATGATCCGGTGCAACCAGGCGATCGGCCGTTGCACCAAAAATCATTCGTCCGCCGAGCGGGACCTTTGGTTCGAGGACCAGCGGCGAAACCACCCGGAGAATTTCAGACACCCGCTCCAGGTCATACCCCTTCGTCATCGCATAACGCATCTGATGAGCCGAAGCGTGGCGGCTCAGCATTCGCGGAATATCCGCCAGCGGGATCCCGGGAATCGCACAGGCGAGATCCTCTACGACGCTCGCAAAGACTGCGGTCGTGTATCCGCCCAAAGAGAGTCCAAAGGCGCCCACGGCAGTTGCATCCTGCCGATGAACCCAAGAGAGAAGCCGCTGCATATCCCAGATCGATTGTGCTTCGGCATGAAGCGTGTCGACGACATCGATCCCAAGAAATCCAGTGCCCGATTGCCAGCCCATCCGACGCGGCCCATGAAGGGGCAGGACGGGAATCAAAACATTCAGACCCAATAACGTATGGAAGCGTTCGAAGAGTCCGACATCGATCCGGGCATGGCCCATTCGATAGCCGTTCGTGCAGATCATCCACGGACGTGGCTCGCCCTCATGTCGGAGGACATATGCTCGGGCGTCACGACAGGCCTCATAACTCAGCCATCGATCACGTCCCGGCTCCCCTTCGGCCGGCGCATAGCCACTCTCGAATCGCAGCATCTCCACCGAATGGCTGCCGATGCTCTCTCTGCGAATCTCGGGTGCATCAAGATCAGGCGGTGAGAGATGATAGTTGAGCGGCTTCTCGAAAAAGCCTTCGCGCATAAAGAGCGCGTGGGTCTGCTGCATCTCGTCGATGACTCGTTCGAGCGTTCCATCGAGGGCAAAGCCCGTGGATCTGAACTGTTCGAAACCGAGAATCGCTTCGTCGATAGCGACCTTGGCGAAGAGCTGCGGCGTCGCGTCTGGAACGGGCACATCCGCATAATGCGGCTCCAGTTCGAAAGCCACTCGCCCCGCTGCCCATGCTGCAGCGATGGCACTACCGAAGAGTAATACAATCGTCCCGAAGTCCAGGACGATCAGATAGGGCAGCGCGATCAATGCGCCAAGAATGCCAGCGAGCGCGCCGGTATGTGTAATTCGATCGTCGCCCGGCCAAAGCAGCTGGGAAAGGCCGGATGCCAAGAATGCCGTACCCAGAATCCAAAAGGGGATACCAGCGAGCGGTCCGACATTCGCCAACTGCGAGATCCAGATCGCTCCGGCCAGCAGATTTACGACCGACCATTTAGACCAGCGGGTTTGTTCGAACAGGGCACGCTCCATCGCCACGTTTGTGTCGGGAGACTACCGAATCCAAGGCCGCGGTGCGGATTTGCGCTCAGCTCCGCCTTGCGGCGCGGCGTCCGATTCGTCGGAGCACGACCCGTACGATCGGCTCGACCAGACGGCCGAGCAGTCGCTGCCAACCCTGGACCGACTTCGTGTTCGCGGCCGAACTGTATCCGTCGATCCCAAGTTTCCCTCGTATGGACTCGGTCGCAATATTGACCGGCGCATCGAGTGGAATGCCCGTCCCATCGGCGATCCGTACCATGCGTTCGAAATTCCCGATCACGGCGGCGGCATCCACCAACGACTCGGAGCCCAACTCCTTACGAACCCGAGCGCGCGCGGCGATTCCATCTTCGTTATTCGAGGAAAAGGCGGCCTCCACCAGCCCGACCAACGCGCCTGCACCGGGAACCGTGCTGTCCTCCGCGCTCGCCGCATCCACAATGCCTCGATAATCCGCCTCTTCGCCCGCTGTCTCGACGCTCGCACGGAGCATCAGTGCATGCGAGCTGGTTCAGTAAAAGCATTCGTTGATCGAAGAGACGCGCCCAGCGACTAGCTCAGTCTGGGCTCGCGAGAGTGGGCCGCGGCCACGCGTGAAATCCGTCATTTCCGAATCGCTGAGGTAATGTGCGGCACTCAATTCCTTGAGCCAGCGAACGGCGTCCGGGACCAGACTCATCGCGCGGATCACGTTCCCAGTCGGCCCCTGCCACAGATCGGCCTCGTCACCCGTCTGCCGTCCGTTGGGCAGCATGGGTACCCACGCCTCACCCAGCACGGCGGCCCCGGGACGCATCCGCGAGGGCTCTCCCTCTTGCGGCGATGGCAGAGGCTCCGGCGAGAGCCCCATCGCATTATGAAATCCGTCGATACTCCGAATCGAAACGACGACGCTCAAGAGTTCGACGTAATGCGTGTCGGGAACGCCCTGGGCGGTGAGTCCTTCGATCCAATTCTGTGTTAGGCGCGTCGCATCAGTCACCACTCGATGAATCGCATCAATCGCGGCTTCCGGGAGAGCGTCTCCACTCACCGCATCGTGGGACCCCTCCTCGCTATAGGGAGACAGAGCTTCCCGACGCTTGCGACAAAAGCTGCAATAGTCGGCGGCGCGCGCCTCCGCGGCGATCGCGATCCGCTGGCTGCCCGTCCACCAGGTCCCCGGATTTGCGATCCGATCCCAGGCCTCCCGATGGGCCTCAACGAGATCTTCGCGAATTGGATCCTCGACTTGATCGCTACTGGCATAGTGAAAGAAGTCTGCTGGATCGAAGGCAGTGGTCGTCGTCATCCTTGATTCTCCCTTCACTCGGTGATGCTCGGCTGGGGACGCCGGCTCGTCAAGCGGAAGAATGTCGATGGACGTCGGAAACGATCACCGTCAACGGGGTTTTGTCCGCGGACAGAACTCGGCCAATCCTCGGAAATTGTTGGACTTTTGATGCTTTTGTCGACCCGGACAAAAGTGCTCTGACAAAACACATCTAACGGCATAGCATGTGCCAATTCATCCAGATGCGCGAAATCCCCATGGCGGTAAGCCGTCTTAGAGGAGCAATCAATGAAGGTCCTTCGAACCCCCGACGAGAGATTCCAGAACCTGGCCGGCTACCCCTTCGAGCCCTGTTATACGGACGTTCCCGATGGCGACGGCGGCAGCTTGCGGGTTCATCACATCGACGAGGGACCTCGTGAGGCTGACGTCATTCTGTGTATGCACGGACAACCCACCTGGAGCTACCTCTATCGCCACATGATTCCACTCTTGAACGACGCCGATTGTCGCGTGATCGCGCCGGATCTCGTTGGTTTCGGACGATCCGATAAACCCGCGGCACGCGAAGATTTCAGCTATCAGCGGCAGGTCGACTGGCTGACGGCCTGGCTGGTCCAGAACGACATTCGAGACGCAACCTTCGTGGGTCAGGACTGGGGCGGACTCATCGGATTGCGCCTGATTGCGGAAAACCCGGATCGCTTCTCACGCATCGTGGTGGCCAACACAGGGCTTCCCACGCCGGGGCCCATCGCGCAGGAACGAGTCGATGCGCTGCGTGATTTCTGGGAGAACAAGCCAACGCCGACGCTGCCCGAAGTCATGACCGCACTCGCCAGTCCCGACCCCAAGCGTCCCGAAGTCACCTTCGCGCACTGGCAGAAATGGACATGGGATTCGGAGGATCTACCCGTCGGCATGATGGTCGCGGGAACCATCGATGGCCGACAGCTCTCGGCGGAAGAAGTCGCTGCGTATGACGCGCCCTTTCCCGATGCGACGTTCAAGATGGGTCCGCGTGCCATGCCTCGGCAAGTTCCGCTGCTCGACGACGACCCGTCCTTGGCCGCTAACCAGGCAGCTTGGGAAGTACTCGGAAAATGGCAGAAACCACTGCTCTGCGCGTTCACCGATAATGATCCGGTCACGGCAGGGGGTGCCCAGCGATTTCAAGACGAGGTTCCTGGCGCCAAGGGCCAGGCGCATCAGACGATCCAAGGCGGAGGACATTTTCTTCAGGAGGGGCGCGCCGTGGAGCTCGCTCGAATCGTGGCCGATTTCGTGAAATCGACATGAGCGAAGGCCACGGATCCGACTGAACGGCGCGTCGTTTCGACCAGGCTCGACAAAACTGACCCACTAGTCTATAAAAAGACCACAGGGTCAGTTTTGGAGCGAGTCATGCTGAGAAATCACTGGTATCCCATTCTTGAGGCGGCTTCTCTTCGCGGCGGGCGCGGGAAAAAATCGATTGGAATCAAGCGCTTCGGAATCGATCTCGTGCTCTGGCGAGATGCCGAAGGGAAGGCGCAGCTGCTGCCTGCCACCTGCCCCCATCGTGGCGCATCGATGGCCGGGGGTCGCATCGTCGAGGGCGATCTCGTTTGTCCCTGGCATGGGTTTCGATTCAGCGGCACTGGCCACTGCACCCTGCTCCCCTGCGAAGGCCCCGACGTGCGCATTCCCAAAGCCCTCAACTTGCCCGTTCATCCGATCCGCGAGGAGCACGAGCTGATTTGGATGTGGTGGGGCGACGAACAGATGAGCTATCCCAAAATTCCTTTCTACGACGACGTCGAAGCCTACGGCGGCTACACCGAAGCCTCTTATGTCCTCCCGTACAACTACTCGCGCATGATCGAGACGAACCTCGACCTTCATCACGCCCCCTTCGTCCACGGCAACGTCATTCCGGTTGGCACTCGCATGCTCGACTTCGAAGCCAGCCTCGACGGTGATCGCATAACGTCAACAGGAATGCTGGTCAAAGAAAAAATCGCGGCCCGGGGCGAAAAGAAGGGGATGATGCTTCGCGCGGATCTCATCCTTCCAAATCTTGGACTCGTCGCCCTCACACCGAGTCTGCACCTTCTGGTCTGCGCCACACCCGTAGACGAGGAACACAGTTGGCTCTGGTTTCGGTACCGCCAGACCTACACCCACAGCGCAATGTTAGGCAAGATTCTCACCTGGATCTCCGTCCATAGCGAGCTTCGCGTCGTCCAAAAACAGGACCGGCGAATCTTTGACGGCATGACGCCGGGCACGATCGATGACTTTCCCTACGCCTTCGTCCATTCGGACAAGGCGATCGCCCTGTATCGAAATCTGCGGTCGCAACGACTGGAAAGCGATCGTCGACTGGAGACCGAAGCGGTCTTCCGAGCGCATTCCCATCCGGCGAGCTCGGCGGCCGAAAACTAATGGCAACTCATCAAGCGCCCGAAGTCAGACGAGAACAAATCCTGCAGGCCGCGCAATCATGCTTCGGAAAACTGGGCTTCCACAAGACCAAAATGGACAACATCGTCTCGGAGTCCGGCCTCTCGAAGGGAGCCCTCTACTGGCATTTCAAGAGCAAGGATGAAATCTTCATCGCGCTCTTCGACCAATTCGACCGCGAAATCTTTACGGCCTGGGACGATCTTCCAACGACGAGCGCCCTGGATACCCTGAAGAAAGAATGCGAGATCGTTCTCGGATCCCTGCTCGCCGACCGTTCACTCGTCGAGATCTGGAGCGAATTCCTGAAGCATCCGGTCGCACGAGAGCGCTTTGCGGCGATCTACGAAGCGTCACGCGGCAGGCTCGCAAAGACCATCGATCAGGGCATCGAAAATGGCGAGATCGCGCCGTGCCATTCAACCCATGCCGCCAGTATGATCACGGCCGTAATCGAGGGACTTCTGTTGCAGGCGCTCGCGGATCCTGCCTTCGATCCGCAGGGGGCCTGGCCGACGACCTGGCAAATTCTGTCGGCAGGAATGACGCCGAAGAACTAACAGGGCACGTGCGAGTCGGCATTCAGCCGACTCGCAATCTCAGCGTGAACTAAGTCTAAGGATCTGTCCCTCGATATCGGCGCCGACCGAGTCGGGAACCGTATGCCCGCCCGCGAACTTCACAAAGAGAACCTGCCCTGCGAGCCGCTTGATCACCTCGGCCGGGCGCGCCTTCGTCGCACGTCTTGGCGTCGGTCAAGAATTCACTAATCTGGATGCCGTCCTGACAGACATCACCCCTGAAATGTTCCCCTAGGAGAATTGGTATGGCCGAAAATGGCAAGACGATCGAAGTGAGTGGAGTTTGCCAACCCGGGTTCGAAACCGTCCGCGAAGCCTTCGTCGCCAATTTCGATCATGGCCCCGATGTGGGTGCAAGCGTGGCCATCACCCGGGACGGTGAGTCCGTTGTCGATCTTTGGGCTGGGGATGCGGACGCTAACGGGACACCCTGGGCGAAGGACACGATCGTCAACGTCTACTCGACGACCAAGACCATGGCCGCAACCTGCGTGCTGATGCTCGCTGATCGTGGCGAACTCGATCTCGAAGCACCGGTCGCCAAGTACTGGCCCGAATTCTCCCAGAACGGCAAAGAAGGCGTGCTGGTCTCACACGTCATGAGCCATAGCGCCGGGCTATCCGGCTTCGACCAACCCACGCCGACCGATCTCTATGATTGGGACGACATTGTGGGGCGCTTGGCCCGCCAGGCACCCTGGTGGGAACCGGGAAGCCAATCCGGCTATCACGCCGTGACCCAGGGCTTTCTTCAAGGCGAGATCGTCAAGCGTGTCACTGGCCGCTCGATCGGACAATTCTTCCGTGAGGAAGTCGCGGAACCGCTCAACGCAGACTTTCATATCGGCCTTGATCCATCGAACGACGAACGTGTCGGCGACCTCATCCCTCCGAGTATCGGTCTTGGCGGCGCTGCAGGAGAAGCGGGCACGATCGCTGCACGAACCTTCGCCGGCCCTAACCTCGATGCAACGGAACCCAAGACAACCCAATGGCGTCGTGCCGAAATTCCCGCCGCCGGCGGCATCGGAAATGCTCGCTCCGTGGCGCGAGTGCATTCCGCGCTGGCCTGCGGCGGCAGCGTCGATGGCGTTCGCTTGATGAGCGAGGCGGGCGTGAACCGCGTCCTCGAGGAACAGACCCGGGGCACGGATCTGGTTCTCGGTATTCCCGTCGTATTCGGAATGGGATTTGGACTGAACGACGCATCATTTCCCATCAGCCCGAATCCGCGCACCTTCTTCTGGGGCGGTTGGGGAGGCTCACTCGCAATCATCGACCTCGATGCCCGCGTCTCGATCGCGTACGTGATGAATCACATGGAAGCTAACCTGGTCGGCGACAAACGCGGCGGCGCGATCGCGATGGCGGCATACCAGTCGCTCTCCGCCTAACGAACGCGTAGCACCGACCGCCTAGCTTCGCCGTTCGGCACGGAAGAGCCATAGGCTGTCCGGAATTCCATCCCTGGCGCGCTCCGCGATCTGAAGATATTTCTCAGCCGCAGCCTGAAAGGCGATCTCTCGCATACCGGAATCCTCGATGCGAATGCGCGGGACAGGATAGAGAGCGCCGTCGATTCGGACCTCCGCAAGGCCGTCCGTGATCGCCATCTTCGGCCAATCCTTGTCCGCGGGCCCCTGCGCATAAATTTAGATGCCGTTGTTCATAACGAAGCAAATGACGGCCGCCGAATGCGGATCACTCGGACCGACTTCGACGGCAATCGTTTCATGGGCATCCGTCAAGCCCCAGTCGGCGGGGGCAGGACGATCGTTGCCGGCAAGTCGCCGTCGCCGGCCTCCTCGGCGTCTGGTTCGCATCCCTTGGTCTCTCATGGCTCTTCCTGCTTAACTTCGGACATGTCGTGCTGGAGTTTCCGCTCAACTTTCGCAGCCTCCATGGAATCACAACGGAACTACGCGCGAGGATGGCGAAGGCCTGACATGAAGGTCTGGTCGAGGGGCGGGCCGAAGACCTGAACACCGATCCCCGCACTAGAGCGAGGCGGAGCCGGGAGCCATGATCGGCCGGACCGTGGCCGCTCTTGCGCCAACCAACGCCTTCACGGCGTCTTCGATTCCATCGACCGAAAGATGGAACATCGGAAACACGCTCGAGATCGTTCGGCAGGTACTCGACATCGCCCACTCCGGCGGGCGATCCGGGTTCAGCCAGACCGCACGATTAAAATGACGCTCCAACCGATTCAACCAGGCCAGCCCGGTCGAATTTGTTTCCATTCGCGGATTGATATTGCCTCGGGCCGACATCAGCTCACTCGGATGCATCGCCCCATCGCCCACGATCATGAGCTTCCAACGCTCGCCATATTGGCGAAGCAGATCAGCCGTCAGCAATGACTCGGTACGCATCAAGCGGCCGGTCTCGAAGACCCGCTCGTACACGCAGTTATGAAAATGGAACGCCTTGAAGTCGCGAAGCCCGCGTTCTTCATGGAGTGCGGAGAGCAGACGACTAACAGGCTCGTAGTACGGATCCATCGTCCCGCCCACGTCCAACAAGAGCAACAACCGGATATCGTTCTTCCGCTTGGGTCGGAAGACCAATTCGATTTCGCCCGCCTCCCGGCATGTCTTGTTGATGGTTTCATCGATATCGAGTTCGACAGGGCCACCGGTCCGCGTCAGCTGCCGCAAACGACGAAGCGCTAGCTTCGTATTTCGCACGTCGAGGGCAACGTCGGTTCGGTAATCCTGGAAGCGACGATCTTCGGCCACCTTCATCGCTGTTCGATTCTGTCCCGGGCCGCCAACTCGAATCCCCGTTGGATGCTCACCGCCATGGCCGAATGGGGAACGGCCACCGGTCCCGACCCAGCGACCTCCGCCATCATGACGTTCGGTCTGCTCGGCCATCGTCTCCTGGAATTTGCGCATTAACTCGTCGATGTCGAGATGCTCGAGAGCCGCACGCATCTCGTCCGTCAGCTCCTCGAAGGGCTTCGGATTGGCGAGCCAATCAATCAATTCGGGCGGTAGATCGATGACGCCTTCGATGCCTTTGAAATAATGCGCGAAGACCTGATCGAAAGTATCGAAGTCGCTCTCGCTCTTGACGAGACAGGACCGGGCAACGTGATAGAAGCCTTCGATACGTGAATCATGCAGATTATGCTCGAGACAGGTGAGCAACATTCGCCACTCTTGAAGAGTGACCTTGAGACCGGCCTCGCGGAGCGTGTAGAAGAAATCGAGAAAGACCATCGATGAGTCTACGAATGCCGAGAACTAACGGCGAGCGCCGTCGAGTTCCTCGAAGCTGGCTGGCGTCTTGCCACCACGATCTTGAAAAGCCCTAATCGCGCGGGTGTCCTGTTCGTTCTTGAGCAGGGCTCCCATGAAGGGCAACTCACTCTCGAGATGGCTGGGATCTGCCCCCGCTCGCAAGAGCGCGGTAATCCAATCGATTAGTTCTGAAGTCGAAGGGCGCTTGCGAAGTTCCTTTTGATCACGAAGCCAATAGAATTTCACGAGTACCTGCTCGAGGAGCTTCTTCTCGACATCCGGATGATGAACGTCAACGATCTTTCGCATCTGCTCGACATCGGGAAAATCGATAAAGTGAAAGACGCAGCGCCGAAGGAATGCGTCAGGCAGTTCCTTCTCGTTATTCGACGTGATGATCACCATCGGGCGTTCCTTGGCGAGAACCTCGTCGCCCGTCTCCATCACCGTGAAACGCATTTCATCGAGTTCGAGCAGGATATCGTTTGGAAACTCGAGGTCTGCCTTGTCGATCTCGTCGATAAGCAGAACCTGTCGTGACGTCGCAGAGAAGACGCGCCCGAGCGGGCCAAGCCGGATATAACTACGAATGTCCTTGACATCGCCGTCGCCGAAACGAGCGTCGTTCAGTCGCTGAACAGTGTCGTAAACATAGAGACCATCCTCGGCCTTGGACGTGGACTTGATATGCCAACTATCGAGGGGAAGACCCAGGCCTTCCGCAACATGTCTAGCGAGAAGCGTCTTGCCCGTGCCCGGCTCGCCCTTGACGAGCAGCGGGCGTTCGAGGGCCAATGCGCAGTTCACCGCGTCGACGAGAGCGCCGGATGCGATATAGCCGCTCGTTCCTTCAAAGCGCTCGAAGCGCTCTAGATCACTCGTCTGCGCGGACATATGCTCAGTCTATGCCCGCTCGTGGACGAGAAGCTTCTTCTCTTCGCCGAACATCACGGCGATCTTCCCACGGCCAACAACGCCCTGAACTACACCCTCGCCGAGCTTCGTATGCGCGAGGCGATCTCCGCGCTCATAGGAATCGCGAATCGAGTATTTAAGCAGCGGCTTCGAGAGGTCGGCCTCGATGATCTCATCGGCGGGATCGACCTTCTTCTTCTTGGGCTTTGGCTTGAGCTTTCCCGCTCCCGTCTCCCATGCCTTCACGAATCCGATCTGGCTGGAGAGAAGGGGGCCTTCGTCGTCATAACTCCAACCCGGGTTGGATTCCGAATCGGGATCGGATGTGGAATCTGAAGCCGGATCCAGGGTCAGACCGACGAAGAAGACCTCAGTGCCAATCGTTTCACCGATTTCGCGGGCGATGCGTTCGAGCTCACGAATCCAGGCTGCACCTTTTTGCGCTTCGCGCTTTCGACACAGTTCCCAATATTTCGGACTCGCTGCGATGACGACTGCGGGAGCCTCACCGCCTGTCGTCTGGCCGGTCGCTTCGGAAATTTCAGCACGCAATGCTTCGCCATTGGCGTCCGTCGCGGCTGCGTGCACCAGCCCTTGCAGAAGCAGTCGGAGCGGTGTGTCGCCAGCGCCGCTGCGGGTCGCGTCGGGGTCCAGATATTTCAGGACTACGACGGCCACGCGATCTTCGCCGACTAACGCTAGAAGTGGAATGTCTTCGATCCCTGCATTGGGATCCGAATCACCTTTTCCCTTGTCCGGTGCCGCGGTCCGGATCGGGACCGAGCTATCGATGAATCGAATCGACTCTCCGGTGGGCAGCTCGAGCGAGGCAGGAACCAGACTCTCCTCCCCGCCATCTTTGGCCGCACGAGCGATGGCTTCAGCAAGATGTTTTTCGTCTCGGCCATGCTGGCGTCCCTTGGCCTTGCGACCGGAACGAATACCCAGATGAGCCAGATCATCACCTGATCGCCGGGGAGAGTTTGTGACTTCCAGCTGGTAGTCGGTTTCGATTGACGCGCCGGTCAGCTTCTCAGCGGCTGCGCGAAATCCTTTGGCTTGCTTGACGTCGCGATCGGCGACAAGGGCAATGAGCGGATGCAGACTCACTAAACGGTTCTCCTGGGTAGACGACAGCGCGACCCCACCGCCGCGACGCGCCGTCCCCGAGACTTGGGGAGGCTATCTGCACGGAATTGGGTCGGGGCTCTATTTAAATGACATCGAGGCCCCATCGGATACCGAGGGACCTCAAGAGGACGTTAACACGCTGACTGGAGATTTTTTCAGTTATCCCCAAGGGGACAACTCGAATTCAGGAGTTTCCGTGTTGTCGGACTCGGAGTTTGCCTCCATCGAGTTCGAGAACGAGTTCATCGGCGGAACCGGCAGGACGAAAAAGCGTCGCATCGAGCGCCGCCCGATGTTCGATATGAGATTCGGGCTCGCTCAGCGGCTCCGACCACGACCACATGAGATTATTCTGCACGACCCAGTCCTGCTGCAACATCTGCTCGCCTCTCCTCAGCAACTTCTCAAGCCGCCTTCATCTGTCCATGCCATTTGCAACTGCCTCTGACTTATCGCAAGCCGGGTGCCGGGTCTTGAAAGGTTTTTGCACTTCTATGGACCCTTCTTGCATCTCGCCGACACCCACAGCCAGAAAATCGCGATTCGCTCCGTTCTCGTTGTAGAAGAACGTTCAAGATGAAATTCCATGCCCCGTGCCTTGTCGTCTTCACACTCTTCGTGGTGTTTCGGGTCGGCTGTGACGGCGGGGATTCCGGACGCGCAGACACCGGCACCGGTGCGCGAGGCCCAGCGACTGTCCGAGTCGAATCCACGTCTTTGCATGACATCCGTGGCCGAGCCGACGACGCCTTCGCCCGATCAAAGAGCCCGGATTCGTAATTCCAGACCCGAATCGAAATTCTCTTCCGACCAAAATGAGTCACGAAGAACCAGAGTCTGCCACTCGAAACGTCTGTGTCTAGACAGATGACCCGTTAAGGCCGAGACTCAAAGCGTGCGAAACCATCTTGCGATCAAGGTCATGGCAGCGGCGATCGTCCTTGCCGTGATTGGAACCGGCTGTGTCGCCCTCCAACTTTTCGCTGGAGGCGACGACAACCCAATCACGTTTACGGACGGTGAACTCCAATCGACCGAGAGCGCTTCCTTCGAAAACCTTGTCGTCGCCTGTCGCGCCGCAATCGAAATTCTGGGTTACGACGAGTCCGACACGCTTCGCGAAGAAGAGCATATCCGCTGGCAGGCACGGACTGCCGGCGGTGATCCTGTCGAGATCCAACTGACCACGACCGATCAAAAACGCATCATGCTCCGCATTCGGATCGGCATAATTGGCGATGAGGCGAGATCGCGGCTCGTCCTGGAAGAAATCCATCAATCGCTTGAGGGCATTGCGGCGACCGGAAGCTAGGCGTCCAAAGCGCAGGCAAACCTACAATACACACCGTACCCACGAGAGGAGAAAAGCCAGTTGGAGGCAGCCAACGGTCTAATTGAAGCGGTTGTCCTGTTGGCGTTGGCCTCTGCTGCCCTGGCCACGACGGAAAAACTCGGGCTGCCTTCGGTCGTCGGATTCCTGATCGTTGGCGCCATTGCCGGGCCCGGCATCCTCGGACTCGTCGGCGAACCGGACCGTGTCCGTGCCCTCGCCGAGATTGGCGTCGTCTTTCTCCTCTTCGAAATCGGTCTGGAACTTCCGATCGAGCGGATTCGGATCCTGTGGCGATCGGCACTGATCGGTGGTGGATTTCAGGTGGCCGTGACGTTAGGCGTCGTCGCGAGTACCGCTCATGCTTTCGGCCTCGTCTGGCCCGCTGCCCTCGTGATCGGGGCCGGGGTCTCGATGTCGAGTACCGCGATCGTGCTTCGGCTCCTCGCCGATGAGGGCCAGATCGATGCACCCGGCGGCCGATTGGCTGTCTCCGTACTGATTATGCAGGACCTGGCCATCGTTCCCTTTCTGCTTTTCATTCCATTACTCGCCGGCGACGCCACACAGCATGCACCGATCGGATGGGCGCTCGGCAAGATGGGCCTGGCTCTCGGCTTCGTCGGATTCAGCGCTTGGTTCCTGATCCCACGCATTCTTGATCGCGTAGCGCAGACGCGCAGCCCCGAGCTCTTCAGCTTGCTCGCACTGCTGATCGTATTGGGTTCTTCGCTGACCGCTGAATCACTCGGATTGACCCTCGCCGTTGGCGCCTTTCTCGCCGGCGTCGCAGCCAGCGGATCGCCCTATGCACATCAACTCTTCAGTGAAGTCGTTCCGCTGCGCGGAATCCTCCTCGGTATCTTCTTTCTCGCGGTCGGCATGTTCTTCGACCCGCAACAAGTCATCCAAGCCCCGACGACGTTTCTACTCGATGTCATCTTGATCACGGTCGGCAAGATCCTCATCGTCGTCCTCGCGGGCATGGCGCTTCTGCGTCAATCACTCCGCGTGAGCCTCGAAGCGGGACTCTCGCTCTGCCAGATGGGCGAGTTCTCCTTTGTCTTGCTCGGGGTCGCCGGAGAGGCCGGGCTCATCGAGCCTATTCTGCACCAGCGCATGATCGCCGCTTCGATCGCCACCCTTCTTCTTTCTCCCTTTCTCATTCGCCATGCTCCGGCCATCGCCGGTGCAGTGGCCGAGCGACTCCGTCATCCAGGAGTCGCCATGCCGTCATCTTCGGCCGATGAGGACATCGGAATTGGCCAGCGCGTCGTCGTCATCGGCTACGGACCAGCTGGAAAAACCCTCGTCCGACTGCTTCGCTCCCTCGACATCCCCTTCATCGCAGTCGACACTAACCCGGCGGCCGCGCTCGAAGCGTCCCAATCTGGTGAACCCGTCATCTACGGAGATGCAACCCGGCCCCAGGTTCTGCAACACCTAAGGGTCTGGGATGCACGACTCGTTGCGGTCGCGATTTCGGATCCACTCGCCACACGTCGCGTCGTTTCTCGCATCCGAGCGATGGCCCCGGATACGGAAATCCTGGCGCGAACCCGCTACATGCGGGAGGTTGATCACTTGAGCCAATCGGGTGCATCCGTCGTTGTCGCCGAAGAATTCGAAGGCAGCATCGAACTGGTAGCGCGTGCACTCGAAAGCTTCGACATCCCGACGGGCGCCATCGCTCGATTCACCGAAGCCCTGCGTGAAGAGGGCTACGGCGCAATCCGCGCCCCGGCCGCGCTTCCCATCGACCCGTGGCTGATGGAACTGCTCGACCATACCGACACCGAATGGATCGAAGTGCCGATGACACTTATCGGATCGCCGACGCTCGGCGAACTCGACATCCGCGCTCAATCCGGCGGTAATGTCCTCGTCATCGAGCGCGGTGCGAAAAGCCATCCAAACCCGCCTCCCAATTTCGCACTGAAGGCCGGGGATCGACTCCTCGTCCTCGGCAGTGCGGAGAACCTTCTTCGAGTTCGACTCCTTCTCGATCGGCCTCACAAGAGCTGAATCCTGTCAGAGAGCACGGCATCGTTGTGCTAAAACTCGTCTCGGCCGCCTCTGCGAACCTCTTTCTCCACCCTGCGAGTACATTCTTGTGAGTTCAACGCTCGAAAAAAAGCTCTCCTATTCGGACCGACTCCTGTCTCGCCCTAGCGACACATTCGCGCGTCGCCATCTCGGCCCACGCAGCGAACAGATTCCAGAGATGCTGAGAACGATCGGCCTCGACCGACTCGAAGACCTCGCCCGCGCGACGGTGCCGGACTCCATCCGACGCAAGGAAAAGCTTGTGCTCGACGGATTGCCTAGCGACCCGCTCGGCGAGAATGAATTACTGAACGCACTGCATGAAATCGCCAGCGAGAATCGCGTTCATCGCAGCTATCTAGGCCAGGGCTATCACGACGTCATCGTTCCCGGCGTCATCAAACGCAACGTCCTCGAAAATCCGGGTTGGTATACGCAGTACACGCCCTATCAAGCTGAGATCTCACAAGGTCGACTCGAAGCGCTACTGAATTTCCAGACCCTCGTCTGCGACCTCACCGGTCTACCGCTCGCCAACGCCTCGCTACTCGACGAAGCCACCGCCGCTGCTGAAGCCCTGGGGCTCTGCCGCACCGTCACCCGTGGCCGCAAGGCTGGATTCTTCGTGTCGGCGGACTGTCATCCCCAGATTCTCGGCGTGCTGAAAACTCGCGCCGACGCCGTCGGAGCGACCCTCCACATCGGTGATCCCGAGAACGCTGACTTCGCTGAACTCGATTGCTGCGGCGTCCTGCTGCAATACCCGGCGAGCGATGGGCGAATCTTCGATCCCCGTGAAATCATCGAACGCGCGCACGCCGCCGGCGCACTGGCGATTGTCGCAGCAGATCTTCTCGCCATCACTCTGCTGACGCCGCCGGGAGAACTCGGCGCGGACGTCGCGATCGGGACGACCCAGCGATTCGGTGTTCCGATGGGATTCGGTGGGCCTCATGCCGCCTATTTCGCGACACAAGAAAAACATGCGCGGCGAATCCCCGGTCGACTCGTCGGCATCTCCCGGGATCGCGAAGGACGCACCGCCTATCGTCTGGCCATCCAGACACGCGAGCAGCATATCCGACGCGACAAGGCGACGAGCAATATCTGCACCGCCCAGGTTCTGCTCGCCATTCTCGCCAGCATGTATGCGGTCTATCACGGACCCGAGGGCCTGCTTCGAACCGCACGACGGATTCACCATCTCACACGGAACCTTGCCAAAGGGCTTCGCCGACTCGGCCATGATGTCGCGGATGTTCCCTTCTTCGACACGCTACGGATTCGACCGGCCGGACAGAGCGTGCCAGAAATCCTGTCCGCTGGCTGGGAACGCGAACTCAATTTCCGAACGCACTATCAGTTTGAACACAACCAAGACAAGAGCGACACCGCAGCGCGTTCCGCTTTCTCCGATCCGGAAGAGGCGGGCGCCGTTCCGGACGGGACAATCGGCATCTCGCTCGACGAAACAACGACGACGAATGATGTCCTCGACATCCTGATGGCATTTACGCAAAGCGGTGAGATCGATTTCGAGTTTGCGGACATTTCCGACTTTGCCGACTTTCCAGATCGCTCAAGTCCCTCGGACGGGTCGGAGATGCAATGGCCGGAGGGCCTCGTTCGCACGTCGAAATTCTTGGAGCACGAGGTCTTTCATCGTTATCACTCCGAGACGGAGATGTTGCGTTACATCAATCGTCTCGAAGCCAAGGACCTCTCGCTCACGACGTCAATGATCCCACTGGGATCCTGCACGATGAAGTTGAATGCGACGGTCGAAATGATTCCTGTGACCTGGCCGGAATTCGGTGGATTGCATCCCTACGCGCCGGCGGATCAGGCGGCCGGGTATTCGATCCTCTTCGAACAACTCGAAACCTGGCTCGGCCAGATCACGGGGCTGCCCGCCGTTTCACTGCAGCCCAATGCCGGGTCTCAGGGAGAGTACGCCGGACTGCTTGCTATTCGACGACACCAGGAAAGCCTGGCCGCTGCCTCTAGCGGGCCGGACTCGAAGTTTAAACGTGACATCTGCCTGATCCCGGTCTCCGCTCATGGTACGAACGCGTCGAGCGCCGTGATCGCCGGTTTTCGCTGTGTCGCCATCAAGTGCGATGAGCGAGGCAATATTGACGTCGATGACCTTCGAGAACGAATCAACGAGTACCGCGATCAACTCGGCGCACTGATGATCACCTACCCCTCGACGCATGGCGTGTTCGAGGAAGCCGTCCGGGAGATTTGTTCTGCTGTCCACGAAGCCGGAGGTCAGGTGTATATGGATGGGGCGAACATGAACGCACAGGTTGGCCTAACGTCTCCCGCAGAGATCGGCGCCGACGTTTGTCATCTCAATCTCCACAAGACGTTCTCGATTCCGCACGGTGGGGGCGGTCCGGGGATGGGTCCGATCTGCGCGGCCGAACATCTTCGCGATTTCCTTCCCGGTCATCCCGTCTTTGGCGAGGGCGCGGTTTCTGCAGCCCCTTTTGGCAGCCCATCGATCCTCCCGATCTCGTGGGCCTATATCGCATTGATGGGGGGTGAAGGACTCACACGCGCCACCGAAATCGCGATCCTCAATGCGAACTACATGGCGCGTCGACTCACCGATCACTATGAGATTCTCTACACAGGACCCGGCGGCCGCGTCGCACACGAGTTCATCATCGATTGCCGATCCTTTGAGCGAAGCGCCAACATCACCGTCGAAGACATCGCGAAGCGGCTCATCGACTATGGCTTTCATGCCCCCACCATGTCTTTTCCGGTTCCCGGAACCCTGATGATCGAGCCCACCGAGAGCGAGTCGAAAGAAGAACTCGATCGACTCTGCGATGCGCTGATCTCGATCCGAGACGAGATTCGTGCGATCGAACGGGGCGATCATTCAGAGACCGACTCGCCGCTCAAATTTGCGCCTCATCCGGCGGAAGTCGTCTGCGGCGACGAATGGCCGCACGCCTATACCCGCCAACAGGCCGCCTATCCGACCGAGTGGACTCGACAGCACAAATTCTGGCCGCCGGTCTCGCGGATCGACAATGCCTGGGGTGACCGGAATCTGGTCTGTACCTGCCCTCCGCTTGAGGATCTCGCCCTGAACTGATCCGAGGGACCGCTGATTCCCGATTGGGGGGCCCTGCATCGCGAGAACCACCCGACCCACCGTGACCAAACCCCGAAGAAGAAAGACGGCGGCGAGCAGTGCGACCGTTTTTCGCTTCAAGCAGCGGCGGAGAGTACTTTTCGTGAGCGCCCCCTGATCGTGAGACTCTTCCGTCTCTTATATGCTCGAACGACAATTGCTCGCATTGATCGAGTACGCACTCGGCGCATTGATCGAACGCGCGCCAATTCGACTGATGGATATTTTCGGATCACGCGCGCCAGATCAACCGGACGATGAAATCTCTGCGCAAGGAGATCCACGAAGAGATTCAGCGTCTGCAGGGAACGGGAGGCGAACTCAGTCGCCAGCTCAAACTTGCGGCCGATGCTGTTGGCCTGATCAATAACACCGCCTGAGGTGACCATCAAAGCCCGGCGATGACTCGACAACGGGGCCATCGTCTCACTCACCGGGAGCAGCGAGCCGACCGTGTCTTCACGCGTCGACCAAACGCCTTCTATTCTCGGTTCTCTGCGACTGGCGGAACAATCCCTGGATGCTCTCGAGTCCGCCTTCGCGTCGCTGTGCCAGAAACCCGTGCTCGTCGTCCTCGAACTCGTACCGGACTGCGAAACCGGCATCATCACGCTATCCGTCGCCCTCTTCGACGGTTACGGGCGTGTGCAACTTGGCCCCATCGCCCGCGAGGATGTCGCCGCTGCAATGACGACCTACCTGTCTCGACTGCGGCGACTTCCGGCTCTCTGGGGGAGTCTGGAGGGAATTGAAATTCGTGGTCATACCGATCCCCGGGCCATCCGGAATCCCTACGCGACCAACATGGTTGGATCCCAGCAGCGTGCGCTCGCTGTCCTGCTGTTCCTGGTGGGTCCCGACGGGCTCACCAATTCGGATCGTGTCGACCTCGAGCGTCTCGCAACCGTCTCGGGAACCTCCTTCTCAAGGCCCCCAGCGTCCTGCCCCGAACGAACCCCCAACTGCTACCCCGAGTGGCGGCACGTCGAGGTTCGACCGGTCCTGTCCGAATCGCTGCGACGCAGTGACTGGTCCCGCACGGTCCAGGCGGTCCGCACGGCGCCGGTACGCGCCCCATCGGACTCGATTCGCTGAAGTCTGAAACGGGCGCTGCCTGGACGGGTTCCTTTGGTATGCTTTGCAACCTTTCAAACTCGGAGAACCTTGATGGCCCGCTCTCAGAATCTCTCTTTCCTCATTGCAACCCTGGCTCTCACGAGCCTGATCGCCGCTGGATGTGATTCCGGCACGCAGGAGCCCGATGCGCCGGCCGATGCGCCGATGAAGATCGAAAACGCGGCCGCCCCCAGTGGCAGCGTCGAATTCGCAGCTTCCCGCTACCCCACAGAATTGCCGGAAGGCGTGAGCGCCGCCGTCCCCGACAACTTTCCGAAGGAATTTCCGATCTACCCCGGTTCAGCGCCTGCTCAAGGTCGCGGTGTCGAGGTCGAAGGCGTTCCGATGGCTGCTCTTCAGTTGTTGACGATGGATCCGCCCGAAAAGGTTTTTGGCTTCTACCGCGAGCAGCTCGAGGGCGCGGGCTGGGAACTCGAGGATAAAGAAGAGTACAAGGGCAAGAACGCGATCTCAGCCACCAGAGGAAAATGCAAAGCCTCGATGTTCGTTTCGCCGACGGACGACGGCGGCTCCGACATCTACCTGGTTTCGGAGTGCTAGCGCAGTACCTGGTTTCGGAGTGCTAGCGCAGTACCTGGTTTCGGAGTGCTAGCGCAGTACCTGGTTTCGGAGTGCTCGTACAGGCCGGCGGCGATATGTTAGTCGTCAAAAGCGCTCTTGCTGAGAAATTCATCGAGTCGATAGAGTGGGCCTGCGTCGCTGGTCGCTTCGGCGACCACGCTCGCGGGGATGGGCTTCGGTAGAGAATCGAGCGTCCTCTGTGACATCACGAGGGTGTTGGGTTCGGCGTTCTTTTGGATATGCCCGGCGGTATCCAAAACTTGGCTATATGCGATCCCGGCATCTAGATCGACCAACGAGACTCCGGTGTGTGCGCCGAGCCGAAACACGAAATCCTTCCCAAGCAGATTCTGGTCACGATTGAAATCGGCCAGCCGTTCGAGAATGGCACTTCCAGCGAGAATCGCCGCGGTCGCCTCCTCGAAAAAACACATCAGTTCGTCGCCGTTGCTGTTGAGGACCTGGCCCTCGCATTCTTCGCAGATTCCACTGACGTAGGCGCGAAATCGCTCGAACGACACGATGATGTATTCCGCCTTTTCACCGCCACCCTTGAGGGCACGTGAGGCGACGACATCGACGTCGAGGAAGCTGCCCATCACATTGAACTCTTCGATTTCTCGATCGAGATCGATCTTGTTCTCCATCCTGCGCGATAAACCCGATCGTGAATCGTCACCCCGAAGGCGCGCCGCCGCGGCCAAGCGAACCTCGAGCACGACGCGGTCTGCGAGCTGGATCTCATCACCATGTGAAATCTCGACGCCTCCATGTAACGGGAAGCCGTTCAGTAGTGTTGGATTAGTCTCGCTCTTGGGAGACAGTCGAATCGAACGACCATTCATCTCGATCTCAGCATGCAGACGAGAAACGCCCAGTTCCGCGATATGTACTTCCACCTCGTCGCCCCGCCCGATCCTCGTTGTACCCATGAAGATGGGAAAACTCGATTCGTCTGCGGAGTCGAGTCCGCGAACGATGACGAGTTCGCCAATTTGAACGTCCATAGGCCGCACTGCGGTGACTTCGCCGGAGACGCCACCACTGCGTTCATAATCTTCGGACGCAATCGGTCTCGGCGTGGTTTCTTCGAAGTTCGGCCCTTCGCTGGCTAAATTGAGTTCACCGGTAATCGGTGATTCGCGCGCGGCATCTTCCATGATCTCAGTGAGCCCGCGAAGATTGATACCCGGGCGTGCACGAACCTCAATCACCACACGGCCCATTTCGATCTGATCACCCACCGCCAGTCGTGTCCGCGAAATTTCGACGCCGTTGACGAGCGTCGGATTGGCAGCCACCTCGATGTGCTCAATCGATGTCCCCGTCGAATCTCGGCAGATCCAGGCCTGCTTACGTGAGATGCTCTTGTCCTCGAGGCGAACGACATTGGTCTGTCCACTGACGGGCTGACCCCGCCCGACGAGAACACGAGGGCCTTCGAGCGTGAACTGGTTACCGGCGTCCGCACCGCGGAGCACCATCAGCTCCATCACGAGGCCGGCCGCTTCGTGGGAATCTCGATTTCGCCACGCATTCAGCCAGGTGGACACGATGGGACTCCAATAGGCCAACGACCTCGACCGGGAGCCTCTATGATTCCACAAGACGAGGGCGTCCCAGGGAAAAGCTTACACGGCCTTCCCCGAGGGTATCAATTGGATTATCTGGCTTTCTGGAGATTGTCCATCAAGAGCTGATAGGCCAGCGTCGCGACGGGCATCTTTTTCCGATTCGCGATCCGCTTGAGCTTCGCCAGCTCGGCATTCGAGAGCATCACGGCAATCCGATTCACGCGGGCATTGGGCGAAGGCCCAGATCCAGATCCCATGGGCCGGCCGGCTCCTCGTCGTGCTCCGCCCCAACCAGCCCGCTTCTTCTTCGTAGCCATGAGAACCTCCGAACGGTCAAACAGCCGAAGTCATCGACCGCTCCGTCGGCGAATATCGGAAAAAATTCATTCGCTCGAACCCCCTGAAGGTCGGTTCGCCTGTCGGAAATTTCGATCGGGAATAGCCACCAACTCAAGTCAGGTTTTTGCCGGATTTTGGCGCTAATCCGTGTCGTCACGAGCAATTCGGCGCTGACTCTTCACCTTGCCTCGATGCCGCTTCGAGTCGAGGCGCCGAAGCTTCGAAGCACGAGTCGGCCCGGTGGGCCGGCGTGGGGGTTCCTGGTAGAGAGCGTGCTCGACGAGGTCTCTCAGCCGTTCTCGTGCACTCTCGCGATTTCGCGTGCGACTCCGATGACGATCGGCGTGGACGATCAGAGTCCCATCCTTGGAGAGCCGCGGGCGCAATCGCGCAATGAGCCGATCGCGCACCTCGGCCTTGATGCCCCGAGAATCTCGAAGATTCCAGCGCAGCGTCACCCGTGTGCTCGATGTATTGACGTGCTGCCCGCCCGGACCACCCGAACGGCTTGCCAATTCAACGATTTCAGCGGCTGGAATTCTGTTCCCACCGGAAAGCACCAGGTCCATGTCGCGGCCCGCACGGCCTTTCTCCATCTCATCCTCACTCGGGGTCAGCCCTCGAAGCCTCGGGCCCACCCTCGCTTCGACCTTCAGAATCGTCCCCAGTCGGTCGGCTCGGGAGCCTACAGAGGAATCGTCGAATCGATCAACGTCATCGGCGGCCGAGGTCTCTCGTAGTGACCAAACATATTCAGCATCCGTGTTCACCAACAAGGGAAGCGCGACTCTGTGAGCCAGTCCACACCTGAACAGACAGAAGATTGCGTCGTGCTTTTCCAGCGCAACGGTGGGCTCTGTTCGTTCGCAGAGCTGCTCTCTGACCTCGCAGTGCCGATCGAAGAATGCCGAGGAGGACGCCGGTTAGTCCGAGCGGCCCGAGCCCTTTCTCATCCATCTCCTTGACGGAGTTCGAGAAGGATTCGACGACCAGCGCGACCAGCGTATAGATCTGCCCCGAAGCCGAATACCAGGTGTCCGTGACAGAGGTTCAGTTCAATGTCGTCTTCGACAGCGAAACCGTCGTCTCTGAATATGGGAGTGACCAGCCGGCGGCCGCCGAGCCTGTCGTGATTCCGGGATCGACGGGCACGACGTTCACCGATCCCCAGCCGCTTGGTTCAACCCATTTCCCCCGCATCACGATGCAAGGGTTGAAGCTGATCCGCGAGACGGGTCGACACTTCGGAAAGCAAAGCCAGAGACTCGGTGCCGCAAGCCCTGCGACCCGATTGGGCGCGCTCAAAGTCGGCCTCGGGAACCCAAACGAGAATGGCGACTTCAAACTCTTGTTTATGCGACGCCATCGGACGTGCAACCGCTTCCAGCCAATTCGCTAACGGAGGTCGATCCATCACGTCGAAATACCCGCGACTCGCCAGCTCGGCCTCTCCAGTCGAGAGCGACCGGCCCGGCCAATAACAGAAAAACGTCCCAGCACTTGGCCCCACGTCTCGATCGTTGAGCTCGGACGTCAAACCAGCTCTCACGCGATCGAACACATCGAGCAGATCCTCCGCCGTGGGCAGGGACGCAGCACTCTCGAGTTCTTCGAGTGAAGCTTCATAAGTCGCGCATTCGCGTTCCAACCTCTTTAGAATCAGTGGCTTCCCTAACGCGAGCAACAGCCTCTCCAACCTCAATTGAAATCGTCGGAACTGCTCTGAATCAAGAGTCGGGAGGGGACTGCGTTTTCGCTTGTCTGAAAGAAGATTGACCAAAGGACCCGACCTCATTGACGCTGCGTCACACAACCCGCCAGACTCACCGCGAGGAGAAAGGAGATACGACGAAACACAACGCTAGGCATGAATAACATCCTCATCTGCCTGTTCCGAGAAATAGCGCACGAGAGAAAGGAATCGTGAAGCGAATCTGATCCTTCATGGGAGAGAGCCCGTTGTAGTGAAGGACGAACACTTCGCCGGCGCCTTCGGGCAGGTATTGTGAGCGCCCAACCCCACCGAGCGCCCGACGATCTGCTTCGGCCCAGTCACCCAACCGACGCGCCACGCGCTCGGCATTCAACAGGAGCGAGGCAGGTCGACCCACCCCGTAATCACTCCAATAGCCATCATCGGCTTTGACGGCCAACTTGTAGTCGACGAAGGCAGAGTCGAGTTCCCCTGCAGCTTCAAACATCAGTGCCGACAAATAGCGAGCGAAGGCATCTTCCTGATAGACGTTCTCATTCGGACTATCAATCTGCGATTTGCGTAGCACTTCACCGACCTGTGAATTTCCACCAGTGCCTAATCTACTGCATTCAGCATCAGATAGTTCAGCACTGAAAAGAGAAGAACGAGCGTGCGCTCGAAGAAATAGAGAATCTGATTGCGCCCTCCGAAAGTCGAACATTTTCGATTTTCGAGGAGTCGTAACACGCGGGAATAGTCTTGCATGCGCAGCCGATCCGTGAGTTCTTGTTGAACAACACCCGTAGACGCGCATCCACCAGCCAGCCCAGCCATGACCATGGCTGCCCACACGGCGAACATTCGTGACAAGACCCTTCGAATGAAGACGCCCTTCATCTCCTGTCCGAACCTGGCTCGCTAGAAGCGGTAAGACGATCGCGTCACGATCTTCTTGATCTTCTTCTGACCGATCCAGACTTTTTCGTTTGTCTCGAGATTCACCACCTCGAGTTCGACCTGATCGAAACGAATCTCGCTGCCCCAGCTGCATCGATGACGCTGTTGTTTGCACCGAGCAGCATGAAGTCCGCGCCGATTTCCTTTCCCATGCTCTTTGCCGTATCGATCGTCGAGTTTCGCAGCTGATCCAGCCGCTCATTGCGCAAATCTGATCGTTCGCCGCTCGATGCGACAAGCCGGACGCGTAGCTAATGGAGCCGGGACGGTCCCTCCACGTAAATCCGATCCTGACCATCACGGGCCACATGATGATCCTTGGTTGAGCCCCCGGGGACAACGCCCGACACGTTTCTACAGCAGTCTTCGACGGTGAGCGTCAAAACTCGTTAGGTTCCGGCGAGCAGCACTGAAGAAGGGGACGAGCGAAAGCATGCCCCCGATGAGAAAGACTCAAGCGAGCATGAAGTCCGATGCGTTCTGACGCCATAGACGATCTCCTCAGCACCTACCTCAAAATGCCGGCCAAGGTCAGCTGGCAGGGGGCGCTTGCAGATTCGGTTCGCGGAAACTTCGAGGGTGTTCGACTCGAACTCGCGGGCATCGCGATTCTGGCACTACCCTTCGAACGACTAGTTCTTCATGCGGATCGGTTCCAGTTTACGCCGGGCATCCCGGCGCGCATCGAAGCCGCCGGTGCGCGACTCGAAATGACCATTGATCAGCGCCAACTCGATCTCTGGCTGCGCCGCTCGCGTGTGCCCTTCGATCTCACTCTCGCCCAAGACGCCATTGATTTCGAAATACAGGTTGGCGGCTTCGCGATCGCTCGAACAGAGACCCAACTGCGTGTGCGCCGAGGTTGGTTCGTGCTGCATCCCAAGCATGCGACATTTCTCGGAATCCGCGCGCGACTCGTATCGCTCTTCCGAACCTACATACCGCTTCCACGACTCGCACCACAGACCAGACTCTCTGCGATCACGCACGCTCCAGGCGTGCTGCGCTTTGAACTCAGTCTGGATGATTTCAGCGACATCATCACACCGGGCCTCGTCGACCGGTTGCAGCAGCGCTTCCTACCCTTCGCGAACTTCATGCCCTTCGCGACCAGGGCGAAGGATAAATGAAACACGGAGTTCAGCGAACTACCATGAATCGCTTGACCCACTGATTGCATCGATGGAGAGCCGGATAAGCTGTAACCGAGGCCGCGGAACCGGCGAATCAACTCCGAGAACCGGCTCCGATTCGTTGGTTTCCCCTTTGGGGAAACCGGTCCAAGAATGGACGTAGGAGCACAGAGCCCATGAGGGAGTCCATGAAGATGCCCAGAATCCGCGAGTCCGAAGTCACCGACGAGACGACCTTCTTGAACCGCCGAGAAATTCTACAACTCGGCTCGACGGCCGTCATGGGAGCGACTCTTGCGGGCTGCTTTTCGGCGGACGAGGCGGAGGCCGAATCGACGAGTACGAGCGACGGCCGGATGCTCCGAAAACTCGACAACGTGAAACCGGCGCCCCCCGCCTTTCGCATCCAGGAAGAGCACACGAGCGAGAGTGACGCCACCTCGTACAACAACTTCTATGAATTCGGAACGGACAAGAAAGACCCATCTCGCAACGCACATTCCCTCCAACCGGAGCCCTGGTCTATCGTAGTCGATGGCGAAGTCGGCAAGCCCGGGCTCGTCCCTCTCGAAACTATTCTGGCCCGAGCAGATCTCGAGGAACGCATCTACCGATTTCGATGCGTCGAAACCTGGTCGATGGTCGTTCCCTGGATCGGAATCTCGCTCGGCGATGTCCTCAAGAGTTTCGAGCCCACGTCCAAGGCACGTTATGTCAGCTTCGAGACCCTGGTCGATCGAAAACAGATGCCCGGCCAGAATCGTCACGTCATCGACTGGCCCTACCGCGAAGGGCTGCGCATGGACGAGGCCATGCATCCCCTGGCCATTCTCGCCGTCGGCATGTATGGAAAGATCCTTCCGAATCAGAATGGTGCACCGATTCGGCTCATCGTGCCCTGGAAATACGGATTCAAGAGCATCAAGTCCATTGTACGAATCCACTTTTCCGAGAGTCAGCCCGCAACGAGTTGGAATGATCTCGCAGCCGACGAGTACGGCTTCTACGCCAACGTCAATCCAAAAGTCGCTCACCCGCGCTGGAGCCAGGCACGAGAACGCAAGCTCGGCGAGTATCGAAAACATCCGACCCTCGCCTTCAACGGCTATGGTGATCAGGTCGCTTCGCTCTACGACGGCATGGACCTGCAGCGCTACTTCTAAAAAAAGGATTTGTCGGGATAGGAGTCGGATCGCAAATGCTGCACTGGTTCGCCATCCTCGCGGCCGCACTCCCCGCGCTGATTCTCGCCGGAGATTTCGCCCTAAACGGGCTCGGCGCGAACCCGATCGAGGAAGTGACCCATCTGACTGGTGAATGGGGTCTTCGACTCATCCTGCTCTCTCTCGCGATCACCCCGGCTCGAAAATTCCTCGGCCTGCGAGGAATTGCGCCGTTGCGACGAACCTTGGGTCTCGCGGGTTTTACCTACGCTTGTCTTCACCTTTCGACCTGGGCCTTTTTCGATCTCGGGCTCGAAGTCGGCGCGATCGTCGAAGATCTGACCGAACGGCCCTATATCATGGTGGGTATGGCGGCGTTCTCGCTGCTCTTCGTGCTCGCTGTGACCTCGACCAGAAGCTGGATGAAGAAGCTGGGGAAACGCTGGATCCGGCTGCATCAAGTCGTCTACGGGGCGGCCACCCTCGGCGTGATTCATCATTTCTGGCTGATCAAAGCTGACTATCGACCCGCCATCGTGCACGGGGTGGCACTCGCGACGCTGCTTGGCGCACGATTGGTCTGGCGTGCCCGGCAAAACGCCCTGCCACCGACACTTCACTGAAATCCGCAGCCAGCCGATGAGAATGCTTGCTTAAGGGCAGCGTGGGGCGCATTCTCTCGCCCCGATCGAGGGCGGCACATGGCCAAGCTCATCGCCTGTAGACCATGCGGAGAATCGATGGGCCAGAACGAGGTACAAGAATCAACGGACGTCCATTGCGTCAACGTGGCCGGACGCGAACTCTGGCTCGTGGGAACCGCACATGTCTCCCAGCGCTCCGTTGATCTGGTCCGCGAAGTCATCGAACGCGAACAGCCGGACGCTGTCTGCATCGAGCTCGATCCCGGTCGCTACGAAGCACTCTCCCAGGAGAAAAAATTCGAGGAGCAGGATCTTCGGGAAGTGCTTCAGAAGAAGCAGCTCGCGACCTTGATGCTGAACCTGATCCTGGCTTCCTACCAACGACGCCTGGGCCTTCAGCTCGGCGTCACCCCGGGCAGCGAACTCCTCGAAGCCGCCAAAGTAGCCGAGGAAAACGGCATCCCCATGGTGTTATGTGACCGTGACGTGCGAATCACGTTGCGCCGCGCCTGGCAATCGATCACCTGGTGGCAGCGCATGCGCTTGCTCACCGAGCTCGTCGCGAGCCTCTTCGAGAACCCCGACGTTTCGGAAGACGAACTCGCTCGCATTCGGGATCAGGACGTCGTGACCGAAGTCATGAACGAACTCGGCCGCATCATGCCCGATTTGAAGCGCGTCTTAATCGACGAACGCGACGCCTACCTCGCCCATGAAATTCTCGAAAGCGAAGGGCATAAAATCGTTGCCGTCGTCGGCGCCGGTCATATCGAAGGCATGAAAAAGCGTCTCGAGAATCAAGACCGCGCGGACATGCAAGAGATCACATCAATCCCCGCTGACAGCAAGATGTGGAGAGTTTTGGGCTGGGGGATCCCGGCCGTCATCGTCGGCTCGATCGTCGCGATCGCACTCACTCAGGGCACCGAAGCAGCAGGCGAGAACGCGCTCATCTGGTTCCTCGCCAACGCGATTCCCAGTGGCATTGGAGCCATCATTGCCCTCGGCCATCCGGTCACGATTTTGGCAGCCGCCTTGGCTGCGCCGTTCACGAGTCTTTCGCCGCTCATCGGCGCGGGCTACGTCGCGGCCTTTACGCAGCTCTGGGCGAGGCCCCCGCGTGTCAGCGATTTCCGAACGGTTGGAGAGGACCTCGCGATTCCCAGTCGGTGGTGGAAGAGCCGCCTGATGCAGGTTTTCCTGGTCTTCATCCTGACGACAGTCGGAAGCTTGATCGGCACATGGACAGGTGGCTTCGGTGTGCTGAGCAACCTCGTCGATGGTGGCGCGGGCTAGTGCAAGAACTCGGACAAGGGACGATGCGTTGCGACGTCGCGTTAGCCGACTTCTTGGGAGTTGCACCTCGCACCATTCCAGCTCTCCTTGCCACGGCCCTCATGTTCTGGCTGATGGGTTGCGATGGCTCGGACGCACTGCCAGCCCAGGAAAAGTCGGTTCCCAAACACTCGGCCCGACCTAATCTCGTGTTGGTCACCCTCGACACGCTTCGCGCCGATGCCCTGGGTAGCTATGGCCAGACTCGAAAACCATCTCCGGAGATCGACCGCCTGGCCGATGAAGGCGTGCTCTTCGTCCAGGCCGTGACGTCCTCCGCGGAGACCCTTCCTTCTCATGCAACCATTTTCACAGGCCTACACCCTTTCGAACACGGCGTTCGAACCAACTCGGGCGACGTGCTAGGCAGAGACAACATCACGCTCGCCGAACGACTCCGGGGCGCCGGATACGCGACCGGCGCCGAGATCTCAGCCAACGTCCTGCGAAAGGAAACACACATCACTCGGGGCTTCGATCATTATCGAGGTCCTGACGCTGGCAACGTGGAGTTGAAGCAGGTTCGACATCTCGACAGCGACGCTCCGATCACGAAGAACATCCGTACGGGTGCCGACATTACGCGTCGTGGAATCGAATTCATCACCGAACATCGCGAGCGGCCCTTCTTTCTATGGCTCCACTACTTCGACACCCACGATCCAAACTATGCGTCAGCTGAATTCCGCGGCCGCTACCCCGGCGAGCCCTATTTCGATGAAGTCGCATCGGTGGATTTCCAGATTGGGCGGCTTCGCGAAGCCATCGAAGAACTCAGCCTCACCTCGAATACCCTGGTCGTTCTGACGTCCGACCATGGCGAAGGTCTCGGCGATCACGCAGAAAGAAGCCATGCATTCTTCGTGTACGACACGACCATGCGGGTCCCGCTGATTTTCTGGGGACCCGCAGAGCTGCCTCGGGGTCTGCGCATCGAGTCCCTCGTGCGGACCGTCGACATCTTGCCCACTGTGCTCGATCTCCTGGGCCGGCCGAGGCCGAAGCGAATTCGGGGGCGTTCGCTGCGACCGCTCATCAAAGAACCGAAAAAAGACCTCGAGCTGGTCGGGTACGGAGAAGCCACATCGTTTCTGCGCGCCTTCGGGATTCAACCGCTCCGTTTCATTCGTGAAGGTAAATGGAAATACATCCACAAGCAGAACCCTGAGCTCTATGACGTCTTGGGCGATCCAGGGGAAACGAATAATCTGATCGGCGAGAATCCAGAGGTCGCTGCGGCGCTCCTCGAACGGCTCGAAAAAATACTTTCGAATCCAAAACACGAGGCCGCCACCGACCACGAGGAGATCACTCTCGAACGGGCCGCCGAGCTCAAGGCCCTGGGTTATGCCTTCGCAGGAGACAGCACACAGATCGGCGAAGAGATCGAAAGCCTCCGCCTACGCGGCGATGACCCCGTCGACCGAATCGCCGATGTGGATGTGATGTCGATCAGCGGAGGCTTCAGGAACGGGGGCAACCACGAAGAGGCCCTCGCAACTATCGCCGACCTCTATCGCCGAGAGCCGGACAATGTCTTCGTGCAGGACATCGTGCTGGACTCCCTTCTCGCGTTGAATCGCCACGCCGAAGTGCTCCCACTTCTGGTATCGAAACTCGAACGAAGCCCGCAGCATATCGCCGTGCGTATCGCGCACGCCGAAACTCTGATCGCACTCGATCGAAATGCCGGAGCGCTCGAGACCTTACAAGCCGGTCTCTCCGTGACCCCCTGCGACAATGCGCTCAATGCGCGAACCGAGGAAATATTTCGAACCGAGAACCGCCTCGAAGAACTCCATACTCTGCGAGAGTCCGGCCTCGAATCCTGCCCAGACAATCCCCCGCTCCTCAATAACCATGCGTGGGCCATGGCGACCTCACCCCACGAGTCTCTGCGAGATGGCCCCCGCGCCATCCGCCTCTCGGAACGCGCTATTGCGCAGCGTGGATCGAGGACCGCCGACTTTCTCGACACACTCGCCGCTGCGCATGCCGAAGCCGGCGACTTCGTCCTGGCCGAGCGCGTGATCGACGAAGCGATCGCCCTGCTCGTCGATGGCGGAGCAGCCGACTTTGCAATCACGAAGATCCTGCGCACCCATCGTGATTCTTTCCGAGAGGGAAACACGATCCAGGATCCCGCCGCCGCCTCGAGCATGATGCAGGCCCCTGAATGAATTCGCTCATAGAATCGCTACATCACGCGAGTCCTCTTCTGCTGCTCGCCGTCGTCCTCTTCGCCGGCAGTCTGTCTGGCGCCCTTGCGCGACGACTTCGGTTGCCGAGCGTGACTGGACAGATTCTCGGTGGAATTCTCATCGGCGGCGCCGGATTCGATCTCTTTGGCCAAGAGTCCCTCGGTGGACTCGAACCACTCACGGACATCGCGCTCGGACTCATCGCCGTCACCGTCGGCGCACACCTGCATATCAATCGGCTGCGCAACGCGGTGCGCCGCCTCTCTTATCTACTCGTTGCGGAATCGACCATCACGCCGCTGCTGGTCTTTATCGTGCTCTACTATCTCGGTGGCACGTCCTTCGAGATAGCCGTGCTCTTGGGTGCCGTCTCGATTGCGACTGCACCGGCGACCATCGTCGCACTGGTTCGAGAAACCCGGTCGAAGGGCGTCTTCGTCAAGACCTTGACTGCAGCCGTGGCCTTGAATAACACCGCCTGCATCGTCCTTTTCGAAGTTTGTCGTGCCGCCATCGGCAGCAATCTGGCCGCCGCAGAACCCGGCACCTTCGAAACCAGCAGCACTCTCTTCCAACTCGCGGGCCCCGTCCTGCTCGGCGGTGGTGTCGCCCTGGTCCTCGACCGGATTACCCGTCTGGCGCTCGGACCGGAACGTCTGGCGACAGCCGCGGTGGTCGCACTCGTCCTCACCTCGGGCGTCGCCGCCTCGGTCGGGTTCTCGGCCATGCTCGCGTGTCTTGTACTTGGAGCCGTTCAGGCCAATATCACCCACAGCCGAAGCCATCTGATCGACTCCGTCTTTGCGAACTTCGAACCGGCGATCCTGACCGTCTTCTTCACCCTCGCCGGCATGCATCTTTCCCTTGACCACCTCCAACACGCCGGAATTCTCGCCGTGCTCTACTTCTTCGCACGTTTTGGCGGCAAACTACTGGCCGCAGAAACCGCACTGCGTGCCGCACGAGCCACCGAACGCGTTCGGCGGAACCTCGGGTTCGCTTTGATTCCGCAGGCCGGGGTCGCAGTCGGTCTCGTCCTTCTGATCCAGGACGATGTCCGCTTCGCCGATTCGGCGGGACTATTCGCGGCCGTCGTCCTCAGCGTCGTCACGGTCAACGAAATCGTCGGCCCCGTGCTGACCCGCCTGGCTCTTGGTCGGGCGGGAGAAGTCGGCCGCGATCGCCTCCGACTCATCGATTTCCTGCAAGAAGAACACATCGTCACGGATTTTCAGGCGCCCACGAAAGAGATCGCGATCTCGAGACTCGTGGACATGCTTCTGCGAACACATTCTGTACGAGGAGTCGACCGCGAGAGCCTTGTCTCGAGCGTATTCGATCGCGAACAACAGGGATCGACCTGCCTCGGAGGCGGGCTCGCTGTGCCCCACGGTATTCTGCCCGAAGCTGAGGCCATGATCGGCGTCATGGCGCTGTCGCGAGACGGCCTAGGCTTCGAAACTCCCGACGGCCGGCCCGTCCACTGCATGGTGCTCCTCGGTACCGCGCCCGATGAGCGCGAACGGCATCTTCAAGTCTTGGCGGCGCTAGCGCGAACCGTCGGAACCGACCGCGCCTTCCAGGATCAGCTCTTCGACTCGAAGAGCCCAGCACATGCTTACGAACTCCTGCACGGCGAAGAGTCGGAAGACTTCAACTACTTCATGGAAGATGCGTTGAAGGGATAAGTCCGAAAGATACGTTGCTCTAACATTCTGAGACTATTGCCTATTCGCTTCCTACGGATTGGACATCGCGTTCCCTCCTATCCCAATCGACCAGCAGAGCCTGGTCGCACTGTTTTTCCTATTCCCAACGTTGTCCTGATCGTGCTCCATACCGTCCGAATAGATCACTGGCAAGCCCAAAGAACCGGTACCAGTATGGAGGGGCCGGCCAGCTGGAGAAGCAGTCGGGAACATAAAGCGATCGTTCGGTGGCCGGTATTGCCATGGAGCTAGGCGTCAGTGCAAAGTCGACTGGTGAGTGGGTTCGGAAGGCTGAAGAATCGGGAGATTGAGATTCGATTACCCCGGTTAGGCCTGATCATCTTCGAGGCCGAGCTGCCGAGCGATGGCATATCGGCGAAGGTGACGTGGCCAGGGAGCAGTGCCCGCACGTCCTCGGGAATGCGATCGAAGAGAGCGGCGGGCGGAACGCTTCCGAGGATCAAGTCGAGAGCCTCGTGGAGTGCGCGCCTCCGGCCCGCCTTTCGCAGACGACCCCTTCGGATTGCCAGACTCGCCGGGCTTCCACCGGGCTTTCAGTTTCTCGGTGCTAGACACGGTGCCACCTCGGTTCACTCATGCAAGATGCGCTCGAGGACTGAGTGAATCCACCGATTCCCACGTATGCATGGTAGACTGCCATCGCCCGGATCCCCTAACGACGGCACCGCGATCGGGTGTCCTGTAAGATGCAGCAGCGCATGAATGAATGAATGAACCTTTAGTTGGGCTAGTGGGGTCCGGAATCAGTTGAGAGCCTATCTCGATCTTCTTCAGGACGTTCTCGAAAATGGCGTCGACAAGAGCGACCGCACCGGCACCGGAACGCGAAGCGTCTTCGGACGTCAGTTGCGATTCGATCTCGGAGGGCATGCGCTTGCGCACGGGAAGTCCGAATCCGTCTCGGTCGAGAAGGGTCGAGACGAAGCCGCCATCGATTCGATCGGATTTCCGCTGCTCACCACCAAGAAAGTTCATACCAAGAGCATCATTCATGAATTGCTCTGGTTTGTCTCCGGCGATACGAATGCGCGAACACTTCAGGACAAGGGCGTGAGCATCTGGGACGAATGGGCGGACGAGTCGGGTGAACTGGGTCCCGTCTACGGTGCACAGTGGCGGCGTTGGCGCGCGGCGGCTCCTTCTGTTGATTTCGTAGCCGCAGGCGCTTCGGATTTCGTAGCCGCAGGCGCTTCGGATTTCGTAGCCGCAGGCGCTTCGGGTTCCGAACCCCGCGAAGCCGTTGAGATCGATCAGTTGAGTGCGCTGGTGGATCAGATTCGGGAGACCCCGGACTCAAGACGATTGGTGCTCAGTGCGTGGAATGTTGGGGAGCTCGGCGCGATGAAGCTGCCGCCCTGCCATCTGCTCTTTCAGTTCAATGTGACGCTGGGCCGGCTGAACTGCGTGATGACGATGCGAAGCTGCGATGTCTTTCTGGGACTGCCCTTCAACATTGCTTCGTACGCGCTACTGACCATGATGATGGCGCAGGTAACGAACCTACAGCCCGGCGAGCTGATCCTCAGTCTGGGCGATACCCATGTCTACCAGAATCATTTCAAGCAGGCGGCGCTCCAGCTCGAACGCGAGCCACGACCACTTCCTCGCATGCATCTAAACCCGGCAGTGAAGTCGATCGACGACTTTACGTTCGAAGACTTCCGACTCGAAGGCTACGACCCTCATCCACGAATCCCTGCACCGATCGCGGTTTAGTTCCTTCGCCCGAGAAGTGCAGGCGAGGCTCTGCCTTCGCGTAGCAGCCGTGCCCGCCTGACCGATCCGTGCCGACACCTTGAAAGGGAGGTCATCCAACCATGCGTGTCTCCCTCGTCGTCGCTGCCGGTCACAACGGCGTCATCGGCCATCGCGGTAAGATTCCGTGGCGCCTGCCCGACGATCAGAAATTCTTCAAGCGCCTGACGGTGGGCCATTGCGTCGTCATGGGCCGAAAGACATTCGAGTCTCTGCCGCGTCCGCTGCCCGATCGAAAGACCTTCGTACTCAGTCGCCAGCCCCATGAGTCTGGGCCCGATTGCGAATTCGCCGATGCATTGGACGTCGTTCTCGAGCGCGCCCGCAAGGAAGGCTTCAAGGAATGCTTCATTGCCGGCGGTGAAGCCGTCTATCTCGAAGGCATGGCATTCGCCGACCGGATCCACCTGACGCGCGTCGATGCTGAGCCCGAAGGTGACACGTTTTTCCCGAAGATCGATGAACGACACTGGCGTCTCAGCGCACGCGAAACCCATCCCGCCGACTCCCGGCACGCCCGATCATTTGACTTCGAGACCTGGGATCGTATTCGACATGACCCTGCCTGATCCGGAATCCGGGCCGCATCTGATCGCGCCACGGGAAAGCGCTCGACCCGATGCACTCGTACGAACGATTTCCGAGTCTGGGGGTGTCGCAGTGAAGGCGCTCGTGGCGAGCGAACTCGTTAGCCTTGGTCTATCGCTCCGCCCTTTCGCGCCGACCGCGGGGAACGCTTTTGGCCGCGCCTTGATGGGTGCACTGCTGATCGCCGTGGGGAGCGCTGCCGACGACGCCAACGACAACGATGTCGAATCCGTTCAACTCCAGTTTCGCGGCGACGGACCACTCGGAAGCCTGACCGCGATTGCGGATTCGCGAGCACGCGTTCGGGGAACTGTTCAGCATCCCGAAATCGAGAAGCTTCATCGTGACGGCTCCCCGAATATTGCCGGGGCCATCGGCCTCGGACCCCTCAACGTCGTTCGACATCGCCCCCGCTGGCGGTCCCCCTATACGGGAACCGTTCCCCTTGTTTCCGGCGAAGTAGCTGGAGACCTCACCCTCTACCTGACGGAGAGCGAACAGACCCCCTCTGCGGTGGGGCTTGGCGTCGCCTTCGGACCGCAGATGATCGATGTGGGTGCCTGTGGCTTCTTGGTTCAGGCCTTACCGGGCGTCACCGACGAAGAACTCGCCCAGATCGAAGACAACATCTCCGCTATGCCGGGGCTCGCAACCCTGCTCGAAGGTCCAATCGACGCCCATGCGATCATCGACCGCTTGCTGATCGGCCTTGGATCACGGGATCGGCATACGATGAACCCGGTTTTTGATTGCCCGTGCAGCCGAGATCGAGCGCTCCGAACACTCGGGCTGCTCGAACGAAAAGAATTCGAGACCATGATTCGCGAGAAACAGAGCCAGGAAATCATTTGTGAATTTTGTGGCCGCGCCTACCAAATTGAATCATCTGAAATGCACTCTTTGTTAGGCCATTGACCCTGTCATTCGAGTAGCCACGCGTAGGCTTTCTCAAACATGGCATGACCACCCGTCTCGAGAACTTCGCCGTGGGTGACCGTGACTCGATCAAAATCCCACTCGAGAATTCGCTCGATGCCGCGTCGAACGGCCGCCTTGTCCTTCATGAAGGACCGGGCCATTCGGCTCGGACCGAAATGGCCATAACCGCCCATGATCCGCATGAAAAGACGCGTCACGAACGAATCTGAATGGTGCATGTTGAAACAGAGATCCGTCAACAAAAGGGTCCGCGTCGCAGGATGAAAAAAAACGACCTCGTCTAGCTTGGGGGCACCTTCGACGACGACTTGCTCGAGATCCCCAGACCACGTATCCGGGGCCTCGTTCGTCAGCCCGAGAAAGTCGAGGCCCTCGACTTTCTCGTCGAATCTTTGAGGCGCATAACACTTTGCACCCGGATATTCGGCGACCCAATCCTTCACATACATATTGTGGAAAAGGTTGGGAGCAACCAGCTCGGTCACCTCACCGAGTTTCGAGATCTCTTGGTGGACGCCCGCGTCGACCGGTCCCAGCGCATGCGCGAACAGGCCGCCGACCGCGAGGCGAATCAGGGTCGTCCGAGTCCCAAGTTGAATCCCACCCGGCATCGCAAAATCATGATCAATCACCCACAGCCCATCATCGAGCGCCTGTAGCACCGCCGTCCCCTCCTTCTCGCTGTCGATCTCGTCTCATGAGTTTCCGGAATGCCTCTGCTCGCGGCCAGCAGCTTAGAATTGCGGAGAAAATTCACACGCCGGCCATGATGATGTGATGGCGGCGCAGCGTCGACGGAATGCCCCGACAGAATCGGAATCAATTTTCACAGCGACGACATAAGAACATCATCCGTGGCCTTTAGGCCTCACCTCGATGGCGGACGGTGGTTCTCTGATCGCCGAGGATGGGTCCACCAAAGACGCGGACAAGCATTTCAGGGCGGTGAATAGGCGGACCTTCGCGCCCAGTCGCTGTATGATGCCGATGCCGCTTGGATGGGGGGCTGATGACCGAGTCGGCTTTTTCGACGGTACGTGGTGCAGAAATTTCGGAGAGGTCGACGGAGTTGGTCTTGCCGGGGGCGACTGTGCCGTCAACTATGCCGTCATCGACTTCAGCATCGAATTCGCGATGCGCCAAGCCGTCGGATTCGCCCTCCAATTTTGTATTAGAGTCGCGGTCGAGATTGGCTTCGAACCAAGCCACGGCACGCGAAAGGAAAATCGGCGTGAATCAATCCGACAGACCGCATCGCCCCGAGTTCGATAACCGGAGTCGAGCGCCACAAGGCGTGAGAGCGCAAAATGCGACACTTCCCGTAGAGGAGCGCGGACGCCCGCTGCCAGGGGATCGCGGCCGAGAAGACGCGCAGGCCCCCAAGGCCAGACCGTCGCTCTGGCGACGCATCGCACTCGGCCGCCGAAAGGCCAAGCCACAAGCTCCCGCCCCAAAAGACACCCCAGAAGATCGACAGCTAGCACCGACAGAGAACGCGGCAGCCCGAGCCAGCGTGCGACAAGCGAATGAATCAATCGAGAAACGCATCGTCGAGCCGATGCTTCAGGCACTCGTCTCAGTCGAGTCGAAACTCGAACGCAGCCATATCGATCTGCTCGGTCGTTCCGATCAGATCGAAGAGCGACTCACGCAGCTCTGGGATATCGAGGAACAGCTCGGCGCACTCGGCGAACTCCAGGAATCACTGCTGCAGGTTTCGGAACAACAGCGCCGTCTCGAAGCCAGCCTGGTGGCCCAGAACCGAACGCTCCGATGGCTGATCGCCACAGTGCTCTTCGCCCTCGCCGCCGCAGCGTTTGTGGTCGCCGCCGTCGCCCAATAGCCGCCGAATTCAAATGCGAACGTATTCGCATTCGAGTTCGCTGTCGTTGGTTTCATTCAATTCACATCTAATCTGGCGGTCTCGGCCGGTCGATTCCCAAGAAGTTGGCCTAGCCGACCGCAGCGCTTGACAGTGCTCAAGTCCCATACCAGTATATCCGCATATTGAGATATATAAGCCGATTTTGTCCTTGGACCCTGTCGGCTTCACACTTTCTAGGAGACTTCGAACCATGACTCAGGACACTGCCCCCACCTTCAAGGTCGCCGACCTTTCGCTCTTCGAATGGGGCCGCAAGGAAATCGAACTGGCCGAACATGAGATGCCCGGCCTGATGGTGCTGCGCGAGCGATTCGGAAAGTCCAAGCCCCTGAATGGCGTGCGCGTCATGGGCAGCCTCCACATGACCATCCAGACCGCCGTCCTGATCGAGACACTGACCGATCTCGGTGCGGATGTGCGTTGGGTCTCCTGCAACATTTTCTCGACCCAGGATCATGCCGCTGCGGCGATCGCGGTGGGCCGCGATGGAACTCCGGAAGATCCAAAGGGCATTCCCGTGTTTGCATGGAAGGGCGAGACCCTCGAAGAATATTGGTGGTGCACGGATCAGGCTCTGCTTTGGCCGGACGGTTCGGGACCAGAACTGATCGTCGATGATGGCGGCGATTCGACGCTCTTGATCCATAAGGGTCTCGAATTCGAGAAGGCCGACAAAATCCCGGACTTCAATTCGGAAACGGACTCCGAGGAATACGGCGTAATCCTCGACCTGCTTCGCAAGATCAAAAAGGCCGACAATCGAAGGTGGCATCGAACCGCTGAGGCATGCCGCGGCGTCTCCGAGGAAACGACGACGGGCGTGAATCGGTTGTATCAAATGGAGAAAAACGGCCAGCTGCTCTTCCCGGCTATCAACGTGAATGACTCGGTCACGAAGTCAAAATTCGACAACATCTACGGCTGCCGACATTCGCTACCCGATGGACTCATGCGAGCCAGCGATGTGATGCTCGGCGGAAAGATCGCCGTGATCTGCGGCTTCGGCGATGTCGGCAAGGGCTGCGCCGACAGTCTACGAGGACAGGGATGCCGTGTGATCGTGACGGAGATCGATCCGATTTGCGCCCTACAGGCCGCCATGCAGGGCTACGAGGTCAACACCCTCGAGGATGTCATCGGCGTCGCAGACTTCTTCGTCACGACGACCGGCAACTACGACATCATCACAGCAGACCAGATGTCGAGGATGAAGGACAAGGCGATCATCGGCAACATCGGGCATTTCGACAACGAGATCGACATGGCCGGCCTGAAGAAGATCCCGGGAATCAAACACAACAACATCAAGCCACAATATGACGAGTGGCGCTTCCCGGACGGACATAGCGTGCTCGTTCTCGCCGAGGGACGTCTTCTCAATCTCGGCTGCGCGACCGGACACCCAAGTTTCGTGATGTCCGCTTCGTTCACGAATCAGGTCCTGGCTCAGATTGAGCTCCAAGAAAACGGCGCAGGGTACGAAAACAAGGTTTATGTGTTGCCAAAGAAGCTCGACGAGGAAGTCGCGCGACTGCATCTGGACAAGCTGGGCGTGAAACTCACGAAGCTCACCCAGAAGCAGGCTGAGTATCTCGATGTGGATGTCGACGGCCCCTACAAGCCGGAAAACTACCGCTACTAACACACCCGAGATCGTGGACAGGGACCCGCATGTTCGAATCCCTCATCAGCCTCGGCCTACTCATTCTTCTTTGTGTGGTGGGCTGGGCTCTTGGCGCGGACTCGGAGACGCTGATCTTTGCCGGCATGGGACTGGCCGCGGTCGGGTTTGCTTACGGCATCCCGACCGCGATCGTCTACCACTGGCGACTTCGACAATCCCTGGCGCGCTGTGGCCGACTGCCGGACCGCTGGTGGATCCAACCCACTGCGCATCATGCACTCATCCCACCCAATGAACGCGGCGGCGTGCTGGTCTGGGCCGCGGTCGGCGGTTCGGGATTCCTCGTCATCGTCCTAGGGATCCTGCTCACCTCGATCGGACTCTGGCGGATATTTGAGCTCTAGCCTTCAGAATCAGCTGGGGGCGTTCGGACGACACCTGGTCTTGCGTCGCCCTCCGTTGATTCCCGAATTCCAACTATGGCTATTAGGCGACGACGTCGATCTCGAATCCGGATGTGCCGAACTGACGGAGGGCGAAGTACCCCCCTATTGGGCTTTCTGCTGGGGCGCAGGCCAGGCGCTCGCCCGATTCGTTCTCGACCATTCCGAACGTGTTCGGGGCAAACGCATTCTGGATCTCGGCACGGGCTCGGGAGTCGTGGCGCTCGCCGCTGCACGAGCGGGCGCAAAGGAAGTCATCGCCCTTGACCTCGACCCAGTCTCGCGGCAAGCCGTTGAACTGAATGCTGTTGCAAACGATCTCGAAGTCGTGACCGCATCGGCGGTCCCACAAGAGTGGGATCTGATGCTGGCCGCGGACGTGCTCTATGAGACAGGCTTACGCGATTGGGTCTTGAACGTCGCGCGGGTGACGGCGCCGATCCTCCTCGCTGATCCAGAGCGCACGGGTACGCCTCGCCTCCCGTTTCCCATGCTCGAGCGATTCGATGCCCGCACCTTTCCGGATGTCGATTCTCCACAGCGCAGCGTCGCTCTCTATGAATTGCCGGAGCGTGAGGCTAACTCGTTGGGCTAGCTTTTCTCTCCGCCCAAAATCTCGAAGCTTGCGGAGGCGACATTGACGATGACAAAAATTATTCAAGCCATCCAGATTCATGAAACCGGCGGACCTGAAAAAATGCATCTGGTCGAAGCCGACCTGCCCGAACCGGCGCCCGGCCAGGCACGTCTCCGGGTCGAAGTCAGCGGCGTCAACTTCATCGACACCTACCACCGCAAGGGCCTCTACCCCGTCCCGCTCCCCTTCACATTAGGCGTCGAAGCATCGGGAGTCATCGAAGAACTGGGCACTCCGTCCAAATCCGACACAATGAATTTCGCAGTCGGCGACCGCGTCGCCTGGACGAGTGCGCCGGGGTCGTATGCATCACATTGCCTCGTCCCCACGCAGCTCCTCGTGCGCGTTCCCGACGCTCTATCTATGGAACTCGCCGCGGCAAGTCTGCTCCAAGGAATGACGGCGCACTACCTGACGCACGGTGTTCGCGAAACCAAATCCGGCGAGACGGCCCTCGTCCATGCAGCGGCCGGTGGGACCGGCGGGCTGCTCGTTCAGTTACTGAAGCAGGCAGGCGCGACAGTCATCGCAACCTGCGGCTCCAAGAAAAAGGCCGAGCTTGCGAGAGAGTCGGGCGCGGACGAGGTCATCCTGTATCGCGATGACGATTTCCCGAAGCGCGTTCGCGAACTCACGAACGGACGCGGGGTCGATGTCGCCTACGACTCGGTCGGCCTTTCGACCTTTGATGGCAGCCTGTCCTCGCTCAGGCCGCGAGGACTCCTGTGCCTCTTTGGGCAGGCCAGCGGTCTCGTTCCGCCCTTCGATCTCGGCCGGCTGAACACCGCAGGCTCGCTCTTCATCACTCGCCCAACGCTTGCCCATTATGTTGCCGATCGCGAGGCTCTCGAGGAACGCGCGGACGCGATCTACGGCGGCCTCGCATCCGGATCACTCGTACAGAGGATCGGAGGACGTTATGCGCTCGCCGAAGCCGCGACCGCGCATGCGGATCTAGAAGGACGCGGAACGATCGGGAAGCTGTTGCTCCTGGCCAGTTCAAATTAGCTAGGAGCTGGACGCAGGACTGTCGCGTCTTCGATTCCAATCATGCGAGGCTGATGAGCCACGTGATCGAGCCGGTCGACGAGACTCGGCCGCGGGCATACGAACATAGCCGCCGCGCGCGCTCTGAGCATTGAATGGGGGCGACTTTGATGTCCGAGTTCTGGCACGACCGATGGAAGAAAGGCCAAATGGGTTTTCATAATGCAGAAGTCAATGCGCGACTAATTGAGTATTGGCCCGAGCTCGGAATCCCGCAGAGTGCACCCGTCTTCGTCCCGCTCTGCGGAATGAGCCTCGACGCGCGCTTGCTACGACCGCGGATCCATCGTCCCGGTGCCCCCGGAGCTTCGGGTTCGATACGCCGAACACCTCACGAAAATCCTTCCAAGAGAAATGGCAATCCTGATGCTCACAATCGAATACGATCAATCCCAAATGCCCGAACCGCCGCATTCGGTTCCCCCAGAAGAAATCGAGACGCTCTGGTCCTGTGACTGGATCGATGCCTCGCCGCGATTTCAGGCGCACGGACTCGAGACGCGACGCGATCATGTATTAAGGCTGCGGCGCGAGATTTCGGAAGGTCAGCCGCTATGACAGACGACACCTTTTCTCTTTTTCGCGTGCTCGCGATCATCACCTGGATCGGTGTACCCCTCTATGCCGCGATCGTAAGAGGCCGCCTCTACGCAATTTTCAGCGCGGTCATTCTCACCTTCGCACTGCCTTCGTCTCTCATCCTTCATTCCCGATTACGCGAATTCCTCTCCGCCGACCTAACACCACTCCTCGATCTGGTCTTCGTGTATTCGATGGCGGCCGCAGGCATCCAACTGGCCCATCTGGTTCGGGCTCGAATGCGGGGGTCCATCTTTCGCTGGCTGATCTCGGTGCCCGCCCAGACTTTCATTGCGGGCGGAATGCTGGCGACGCCCTGGCTGATCCTGCTCCTTCCGATTCGATTGCTCCTGGGCTGGCTCAGCTGGGAAACGGCGCTCTCGGCTTGGACGCTGGTCGAAGCGCTTCCCGTATTGGTGGCCATCCTTTCGATTGCGACTTCGATGACGACCCGTTTCGAAACCGTGCGATTCCGACTTTCACAACAAGGCCCGGACAAGATCCAGCGCGTACCCGTCGAACGTTTTCGTGGTCGCGATCCCGAACCTTTGCTCGACCGTCCCCTTCGCGTCGTGCAACTCACGGATACTCATCTCGGCCCGTGGCAGAGCGTCTCTCGCTTGCATGATCGAATCACACAATTAGTCTCACGCGAGCCCGATCTCGTGTTATTGACCGGCGACTTCTTGACCATGGAAAGCATGGGCTCGCCAGGATGTCTCGAGGAAGCACTCGCTCCGCTCGCGCCCATCGCCGACCGATGCGCTGCGATTTTCGGAAATCACGATCATGAGGCCCCGGACCATGTTCGCGATGCGATGCGGAACGTAGGTATTCAATTGCTCATCGATGACGAAGCCTGCTTTCAAACGCCGATCGGTTCCGTACAAATCGTCGGCGCAGACTACGTCAACAAGGGTCGCCGAGCGCATCTCGACGAACTTCTTCGCCGCTTCCCGCGCCGACACGAACACCTCCGACTCCTACTCCTGCATGATCCTTCGGCCTTTCATGCGGTGCCGGAAGATGAGGTCGATCTCGTTCTGTCCGGGCACACGCACGGTGGCCAGATTGGCCTCGTCTCCCTCGGCATCGATTGGACGGTTCTTTCGGGGACACGTTGGCCCGACCAGGGCCTCTTCGCCCGGGGCGCGAGTCGACTTTACGTCCATCGTGGGACCGGCTTCTATGGTTTTCCGCTGCGAGTGGGCGTTCCCGCAGAATTTTCGATCCTCGAGATCAGTCCGATCTAAGACTGTCCTTCCGACCCCTCACGACGCATCGATCGGCGCGAGTCTCAGCCCACCGTCTACGTCCCAGATCAGATCGACATCGTCGCTTTGAATGCGCGCCCAGTCGAAGCTCGAAACCAATTCCGAAGGACGACAACGAGTGCCCATCGGTACGAGACCAACGAATGCCGCCAGTTGGCCGCAGAGTTCATCCGCGCCCTGGGCCGGGCGAAGGGCATCGAGATCGACTGCACCATGAAACTTCGAGAACTTCTCCCCCCTCCGCTCCATGAAGAGTAGATGATGGCGATAGGCCGGCGTTGGAATTCCGATCACGTGCTGCAGCGCGACCTGTAGGCTCGTCGAGGGCGCAAGATCGCGGCCTCGAACGACTCGATCCACGCCTGCCTGTGCATCATCGACCACCGAAGCGAAATGATAGGCGTGCACACCGTCGCGCCGCCTCATAATTGGATCACCATAGAGTCGCGCTGCATTCTCCGAGAGATCAAGTCCGCTCTCATCCATGATACGGATTTCCGAAGATTCGAGTCGGAGTCGCAGCGGGCGATCGAGTGTTCGCCAATTGGACGATGAGACAATTTGGTCGCGACAGGTTCCCGCATACCGATAGCTGCCATCCGGACTTCGCTGGCCAGTCTCCTTGATTTCCCGACGGCTACAGCTGCACGCGAAAATCCTGTCGTCGGCGATCAGTGCTTCCAACGCCGCATCGTGCCGTTCCGTAGCCTCGGACTGCAGTTCTCGCGCATCCCAATCGAGACCGAACCATTCGAGATCGCGCTGCATCTGCTCGACATAGCCGGGCTTCGTTCGCTGCCAATCGAGGTCTTCCAAACGAAGTAGAATTTCACTCCCTGTGGAGCGAGAATCGAGCCAACATAACAAGCCCGCAACCAGCGTACCGGGATGTACTCGACCAGTTGTCGAGGGCGCAAATCGCCCTCGCTTCCAACGCGATCCGATTCTTTCAACGTGCATTGAAATATTTCACGGCTACATCGATCCTCGAACCAATTCACGAAGGCTGTGCTCGCTCGACTCCGAGTTTCCCTAAGCGCAAACGATCTTTGCACCGAAGGAACGAGAATGCACGCGCCGTCGAATTCGAACAGCCCAATAGAACGCAACATCGAAACCGGACTCGCCCCACGCACTCTGGCGCCCCGAGTCTACAAGGCACTCCAAGCGCCCGGATACACCCTCGACGGTGATATGCATCCCGGCTTCGATCACACCCTCTCTTCTAAGCCGAATGCACCCAAGGAAGACCTCGACTCCAAATCGAGAATTCGCGGAATCTGGCTCGTCGACGAAGGCCGGGCCACTATCTGGCCTGAGCATCCGGCTCGTCCACTCGCCCGCGCAACGCCCGATCAAGTATTCGCCCCCGGAAGACAACGATCTCGGGATCTCGAAGTACGGCGAGATCTTTCAGCGGGTCGGATTCGAGGACGAGAAAGTCCGCCGAGAGTCCCTTCTCGATACGTCCGGTTTCTTCTTCGATCCCTAGAGCCCTGGCGGCCTCGGAAGTCGCCGAGCGAAGAACATCGACAGGGCGAAGCCCCGCATAACGCTCGAATGCCATGAGACCGAGCGCGAGATCGGAATGTCGAACGCCGGGGATGCCCGCATCGGTCGACGCGATGAAACGGACGCCATGATCGCGCTGAAGCTGTAGACAAGCCGACATCCGCCTGAAGAACTCGCTCGGTTCGCCACGATCGTTCACGAAGCGGCGCCCCCACCCGGCATTGACCGTCGGCGAAACCCAGAGTTCAGCCCGCGCCATCTCCTTGATGAGCGATTCATCGATCAGGGTGCCGAATCCGTCCTTGCCCGCGAAGGACGCGTGCTCGATCGTTCGCACACCCGCTCGCATTGCATCGGCGATTCCTTGGGTGCCATGACAATGAGCGGCGACGGAACGCCCCGCGCGCGCGGCCACATCCACGATTCGATTCAACCGGGACAATTCGAACTGACTTTCGCGCGCGCTGCTCTTTGGCGTAAAGACGCCTCCCGTCGCCATGACCTTGATCCAGTCGCTGCCTGCTTCGACCTGGAGGCCGACCATGCGATCGATCTCGAGGGGCGTCTGCACCGCGCCACCCCAGAAATCGCAGTGACCGCCGGGTGTCGTGATCGGCTGGCCGCAGCAGAGCAGCCTTGGCCCGAGCCGATCGCCGCGGTCGATCTGGCCACGAAGACGATGCTCTCGATGTCGACCACCACCACAATCCCTGGCCGTCAGAATCCCGGCAAAGAGCATCTCGCGAGCACGATCCTCCATCGCACCAAGGCGCTTTTCCTCGGGTACCGCCAATTGCTCTGCGGGGGTGTGCAGCGCAGGGTCCAGCTCGAGATGCATGTGCGAATCAATCAGACCCGGAACGAGAACACGACCCTCGAGATCGAGGTGAGGGACCTCCGATGCGTCCTGAAGCGCCTCATCGCCGGTCCCCAGAATCCGTCCGTCTCGAACGCGTACGGGCGTCGAGAGAGGCGCCAGAACGTCTTCCGTGGTCTCCCAGACCTTCGCCCCCAATATCAAAAACTCATTCATTTTTAGGTACTTACCTATTTTCTTGCGATTGTGTAGCGAGTTACCGTTGCGCTCGTGTCGATCTTGGGCATTCTTCCTGAGCCATCCGCTTCATCCCAGCGGGGTTTCGCCTAGAGCGAACGAGAGCCAAGCAGGTGAACCGGACGCCGAACGTGCGATGCGGGATCACAACTGCAAAAGCCATACGAAAGGACACCTGAAACGATGTCGGACTCGAATGAAGTGCTGGTCGTCGCCTCCAAAGTCAAGGGCTACATCAAGAGCAGTGGAGATATGAAGACCTCCGCTGGTGTACTCGAGGTCTTGTCAGACCGCTTACGCGCCATGTGTGACCAAGCAGTCGAAAGCGCCCGAAGCGACGGCCGAAAGACCGTTCTCGATCGCGATTTCAGCTAGACAGACGCACACTCGGCAGGGTCGGACCGGCAACACCGATACCACACACACCGGACGCGGAACCTTCCGCTCCGGCGGCGGTACCTTGTGGTGATTCTGGCTGTGAGTCTCGCGGTGAGAGCGACACGATCGGTTGAGACATCCCGTGCGACGATCAAATGCTGGACTGTCAGGCCGCCCGGCGCCCGGCAGACGAGACCCGGAGCAGGGTCGCCAACGAGGGAACGAGCGTTTCACGGTAGACGTGATCATTGGTGTGGGTGCTGCAGAAGCAGCGATCAGGCCGACGATCGCACACTCGAAGAGTCGCTCGAACCAGAGAAATGAAACGATGACCAACGAGGCCACCGAGGAGCCGGGGGTCGTAGTCCCGGGCCAAGACGGGATTGGATCCCCTAAGTCGGTTGAATCGGGCGACCGAAGCGGCGAACCCGAAGCGGCCGGTGAAATCGTCATTGGCTCCCGGTCCGACGTGGGTCAAGTCCGATCCGCCAACGAAGACACCTGCGACACCTTCGAACGACCCGACGGAACACGTCTGCTCGTCGTTGCCGATGGCATGGGTGGCCATCAAGGTGGCGCGACGGCCAGTCGGACTGCCGTAGAAACCATCGCCGAAGTCTTCAATTCCGAGACGTCGGCGGATCTCTCAACCATGCTGCGCGATGCGATCCAAACTGCGAATCACCGAATCTTCGAACGAGCGCAGAGTGAGCCGGGTCTCGAAGGCATGGGAACGACCGTTGTTTCGTTCCTCCTTAATTCTGCCGTCCACGGGATCGTCGCCCACGTTGGCGACAGCCGCGCGTATCGATATCGGCAAGGCCAGCTCGAACCGCTCACAGTCGACCACAGCGTCGTCGCTGAAATGATGCGACGCGGCGTGATTTCTGCGGATGAGGCCGCAGTCCATCCACGGCGCAACGAAATTCTCCGCGCAGTCGGTATCGCCGCAGAAGTCGATGTCGAGGTGGCCCCCGTGGAAGTCTCCCCGGGTGACCAATTCCTACTCTGCTCCGACGGCCTAACAGGTGTATTGAGCGACGATGAGATCGCAGCGGTCGTCCAAGCCGAATCCCCGAAGCAAGCCGTCGATAAGTTGATTCAAATAGCCAACGATCGCGGCGCTCCCGACAATGTCACTGTTCAGATCCTGTCGGTTCCCTCGAGTGAAAGCGAAGGCGATCCGGAAGCCACCGCACCCGTTGAACTCTCAGCGATAGGAATTAAAGCCATCGAGGCCAAGCGAAGCGAACGAAGACGCATGCGCATCATCATGCTCGCCGCGATCGGGCTGGCTGGCTGTTTCGTGCTGTATCTAGCTTGGCAGACTCTATCGCCGTCCCCCGGCAGGCCAATCGACAAACCGTTCATTGAGAGCTTGTCGGAGCAAATTGGGCCGACCAAAGAGATGCCGCCGGCCCCAGTCATTCAAGACGCAGAAGATTCGTTCTCCAACGATGCTCAACAACCGCCACGCCGTGGAGTTCCGCAATCGCGTGACTAGGCGGCGTCCTTCGGCGCATCCGTCGAACCCGCAGCGCCTTCATCTTCAAGTCGAACTTCGACCATTTCAGGTCGTCGAGACGGATCGAAGGCGATCGCCAAAAATTCTTCCGCCACATATCGCGCGCTATTGAAGGCGCTGTCTCGCTTTCGCTCGCGAAAATGCTCGACATCTGGGAAGTCTTCCGGTGTCGACTCACGAATCCGCGTTTGCATTGCTGTATCGACGACACCCGGCGCAATCGAATAGGCGCGTAGCCCGGCCGCCGCTTCCTCGACCGCAATGACTTCCGTCAGGCGCTCAACGCCAGCTTTACCAGCACAATAGGCTCCCCAACCCGCGTAAGGATTCCATGCTGCTCCGGAAGAGACATTAATCAGAACACCCTCACGTTCGAGTCGACGTAAATGCCGGACATAGGCCCGGGAACCAACGAAGACCCCGGTCAGATTGATGTCGATGTGTTCTCGAAAATCAGCGAGAGAGACGTCTCGAACGGGCTGGATCGGATCGAGGACACCGGCATTATTCACCCACAGATCAATTCCACCAAAACGCTGCTCCGCCAATTCGACAAGTTCATCGAGTCCTTTTTCGTCCCTCGCATCGAGTGAGCGTGCGATGACCGAGTCGCTGGATTCGAAAATCGGCGGCGTTCGCGAACATAGAATCAGACACAGTCCGGCTTGTGCAAAGCATTCCGCCATGCCCGCGCCGATTCCGCGGCTCGCTCCGCTGATGAACGCGACCTTGCCTTCGAGCGAACTCGTTGTCGTTGTCACGACGATGCCTCCGAGCCTCTATCCAGGCAGCCTTTCAGATCCGATCCTGCAGGTTCTTGAAAGACCTTCAATCCAAACTCCGGAACCATCGCCAGGATTCGATCGAAAAGGTCGGCCTGAATGTCCTCGTAATGGATCCACGCGGTGTCCGTCGAGAAGCAATAGATCTCGATCGGAACGCCTTGCGGCCCCGGGGCGAGCTGTCTCACCAGAAGTGTGTGACCGGTCTGATGAATGTCGGGATGATTTCGAAGCGTGGCCCAGATCCACGCACGGAACGTCCCAAGATTCGTGAGCCGGCGCAGATCCGCGGGGACCTTTGGATTTTCTACGGAGCCAACGTTGGCCGACGTTAGTTCATTCCGCTTACCCTGAATATAGTCTCGGAGAAGCGACCAACTCTCGAAACGCGCGATCTCCTCCTCCGCCAGAAAGCGAATGGATTGCAGATCGATTGTGACGGAGCGCTTGATTCGGCGACCGCCGGAAAGCGACATGCCTCGCCAGTTCTTGAAGGAGTCCGTGATCAGCCGATGAGTGGGAATCGTCGTGATGGTCATGTCCCAGTTCTGGACCTTCACGGTATGCAGCGCGACTTCGATCACATCGCCGTCCGCGCCGAGATCCGGAGCTTCGATCCAGTCGCCCACCCGGATCATGTCGTTGCTCGCGATCTGGATACTCGCCACGAACGACAGAATCGTGTCGCGGAAGACCAAAAGGAGGATCGCGGTCATCGCCCCGATTCCGGAAACGAAAATCCACGGCGAGCGATTCATCAGAGCGGCCAGGATGAGTAGCCCAGCGACGAGATAGATCAGGATCGATGCGACCTGGAGATAGCCTTTGATTGGCCTCTCGCGATATCGGGGATGACTGTCGTAGATCGCTTCCACCGCTCGGAGAAAACTCGACAGACCAAGTGCCGTGACTAGGATCATGATGGCGACGGCAACCCGTCGAGTTGCGTCCGCCAACACTTCGGGAATATCTGGAAACAGACTCATGCCGTAGTAGACGACAAAGGCAGGCGCGATATGAGCGATCCGGGTAAAGACCCCGGACTTCACGATCTCGTCATCCCAATACGTCGCAGTATTGGTCGCCAATTTCCGCGTCACCCGAACCAGGGCCGCTCGCACCACGAAATAGACGAGCGTCGCCGCAACAACCACGACCACGAGATCGGCCACCTCTATGAGCCATGGCGTCAGGCCCAACCCTTTCAGCCAGTCGTCCATCATCCCCTCCTTCGACCTCAGCCGGCGAAAATCCGCCAGCCAGCATTCCGGAAGCATATCGAAGTCGGGGGTCGGCTTGAGACCCCGACATCCCCTACGCTCGGATTTCTCATGCCCCCCGCGAAGAAAAACTCGAAGCCCAAATCCCCGGTAAAGCCTCGCAAAACCACGAATCGCAGATCAAAACCCACAAAACGCGTCGGCGAAATCGATCACATCGAGATATGTGGCGCGGCAGAGCACAATCTCAAGAGCATCGACGTCGACATCCCCAAGAAGAAGCTCGTTGTAATGACCGGGGTTTCGGGTTCGGGTAAATCCTCCCTGGCCTTCGACACCCTCTACGCCGAGGGACAGCGCCGCTATGTCGAGAGTCTCTCCGCCTACGCGCGGCAATTCCTTGGGCAGATGGAGAAGCCTCGCTACGACACGATCCGTGGACTCTCGCCAACGATTTCGATCGAGCAGAAGACGACGGGCAATAATCCACGCTCGACGGTCGGAACGATCACCGAAATCTCCGACTATTTCCGGGTTCTCTGGGCGCGCACGGGCAGACAGCATTGCCATCAATGTGGCGAGCGAGTCGAAAGCCAGACCGCGGAACAGATTGCGAAGACCCTGGCCCGACTCGAGAACGGAACGAAACTGATCCTGCTCTCGCCGCTGCTCGTCAACCGCAAGGGCGAACATCGAGAGCTTCTCGAAGAAGCGCGCCGCGCGGGTTGGACACGTCTGCGCGTGGACGGCGAGATCGTTCTCACCGAAGATCTCGAAGCGCTGGACAAGCGCAAGAAACATCACGTCGAAGCGGTCATCGATCGCATCGTCATCAAGTCTAATATCAAGAGCCGGCTGACCGAGTCCGTGGAAACCGCACTTCGCATCGGCGATGGCCAGTTGATCGCAGCGGCCGGACGTCAGGCCGATCAGACTTTTTCAGAACACGCCGCATGTTCCCGATGCCAGATTTCATTCCCTGAACTCACGCCTCAGGCGTTTTCGTTCAACAGCCCACAAGGCATGTGCGCGGACTGCAATGGCCTCGGAAACCGCTTCGAAATCGACCCCGACCTCGTCGTACCCGATGACTCGCTCAGTATCGACGATGGCGCCCTCAAACCCTGGGGCGAAAAGGTCTCCTCAAAAGATGGATGGGGCAGCGGCTTCCGAAAGCAGATCCTCAAGCAACTGAAGGTCCCCTTCGACAAGAGCTGGCGACGGCTTTCGGAAAAACATCGCGAACAGATCCTATTCGGAAGCGGCGACCAAAGGTTCCGAGTCAAGTGGAAGGGGAAGAGCGGGGGCGGCGGGCAATTCGACACGACCTGGGAAGGGCTCATCCCACGCCTCATGCGGCGCTTCAAGGAAACCAAGAGCGAAGGCATGAAGCGCTGGTATGCCAAGTACATGGCCAATACGGCCTGCACGACCTGTCACGGCAATCGCCTGCGCCCCGAGAGCGCATCGGTTCGCGTCGCCAATCAATCGATCGTCGAGATTTCGGCGATGACCGTGGACGAAGCCCATGCGTTTTTCGACAACATTCCGCTCAAAGGAGCGGACCTCGAGATCGCAACAGAGATCCTGAAGGAGATCCGATCCCGCCTCGACTTCCTCGCCGCCGTGGGTCTTGGTTATCTCTCCCTCGATCGCGCCGGCCCCTCACTCTCTGGCGGCGAGTCCCAACGCATTCGACTCGCAAGCCAGGTCGGCTCGGACCTGACCGGCGTCATCTACATCCTGGACGAGCCCTCAATCGGCTTGCACTCACGCGATAATCGACGGCTGCTCGAAACCCTCGAACGCATGCGAGACATCGGCAATACCGTCGTCGTCGTCGAACATGACGAAGAAACCATTCGTGCGGCCGATCATGTCATCGATTTCGGCCCGGGTGCGGGAATCGCCGGCGGCGAGATCATTCATGCGGGTACACCCAAATCTCTGGAACGTTCTCGCAAATCCCTCACTGGAGCCTATCTGTCAGGACGGCGTCGGATCGAAGTCCCCGAGAAACGGCGGGTGGCCACCGGTAGCCTGAAAGTGCAAGGCGCGAGAGAGAACAACCTACGCGACATCGACGTCGAATTTCCGCTCGGCGTCCTCACTGCAGTGACCGGTGTCTCTGGCGCCGGTAAGTCGACGCTCGTGAACGACATCCTTTATCCCGCCGCCGCACGGGAACTCGTCGGCAGTCTCGCCCGAGTCGGTAAACATCGCCGGCTGTCTGGACTCGGCCAACTCGACAAGGTCATCGACATCGACCAGCGACCCATTGGCCGCACTCCACGCAGCAATCCAGCCACCTACATCAAGGTCTTCGACGAAATCCGTCGCTTCTTCGCCGCACTCCCCGAGAGCCGAATCCACGGCTACAAGCCCGGTCGATTCTCATTCAACGTCAAGGGGGGACGCTGCGAAGCCTGCGAGGGAGACGGCGTTCGCAAGATCGAAATGCATTTCCTCGCTGACGTCTTCGTGCGATGCGAAGAATGCCGGGGCAAGCGCTTCAACGAAGCGACCCTGCGTGTTGAATACCGGGGCCATTCAATCGCCAGAGTTCTCGACCTCACCGTCAGCGAAGCGATCGACCTGTTTAAGGCGCATCCAAAAGTCGCGGGACCACTTCGACTCCTCGAGCGTGTGGGCCTCGACTACCTGCATCTGGGCCAGCCCTCCCCAACGCTCTCGGGAGGCGAAGCCCAGCGAATCAAACTCGCCCGCGAACTGTCTAAACGGGCAACCGGCCGCACGCTCTATATCCTCGATGAGCCCACCACCGGCTTGCATTTCGAAGACATCCGCAAGCTCCTCGGCGTCCTCGACGAGCTCGTGGAGGCGGGCAACAGCGTGGTCGTCATCGAACATAACCTCGACGTTATCAAGACCGCGGACTGGATCATCGATCTCGGACCCGAGGGCGGACCCGAGGGCGGAGAAGTCGTCGCAGTCGGCACGCCCGAAGAAATCCGCAAGGCGAAAGCTTCTCACACCGGGAAATGTCTCGTACCGCTTCTCAAAGTCCCGCGACCTCGAAAACGCCTGCCTGGCAAGGCGAAGAAGGCGCGCGCGACACGCGGCTAGACCTCGTCCTCCTTCATGGCCCGGCTTTCCGCCTGGGCCTTCGCCTAACATAGACGCCCCTGCCGTTACGAGGAATCCGAGACCAGCCACTCGATGATGCGAGCGTTCTCCTCACGCGGGTAGGTATGAGAGAGGTCTTCGATCTCGCGATAGACGAGCGCGGCATCGGCGTCTTCGAGAACCCGCGAAGCCTCCTGTGCCAGAGTCACCGGGAAAAGCCAGTCGAGCGCGCCGTGGACCAGATAGATCGGCATTTTCCGCGCGCGATCCAGATTCCCGCTGGCGAAATTCATCGGATGCAGCACACCCGAGATCGGTGCCAGATGCGTAAATGGAGAATCCGCGGCCAACCCCACGAGCAGTGTCATGGTCGCACCATCCGAGAGCCCCGTTAGCAGAACATGTTCGGCATCGACCCGCCATTTGGAGCCGACCCATTCCACCGTCCTGCGAAGAACCTGGCCATCGATCTCCGGCGCCTGAAGCGACCAGGTCGAGTCGCGAGAAGTCGGGGACAGTAGAAGGAAGCGACGACAGCGCGCCTCGCGAAGCCATGTCCAGAGGAAGTCCGCACCGCTGCCCGATCCGCCGTGCAGGGCCACAACGAGGGGCCATGACTCGCTTCCGTCGTAACTCTCCGGCACATAGAGATCGAACCCGCCACGCGCGCCGGGTTCCCCCGAACGGAAAAGACCCACTCGCTCCTGCGATCCCTCCTTCGCTTCGAGACTCGCGGGCGAATCCGGGTCAGAAGCCGCGTCGGAAGAACCCTCGCGGAAGCGGGGTTCGGCGAAGAACGCCGAGACCGGCGGCAAGACATCGCGCAGCGGATAGATCTCGGCCTGAGCGCGAGCATGCTGGTGCATCGATTGGATCGCGCGCATAACGCCCTCTTCGGGCGGTCCCGGATCGATGAGACCGGCGAGCGCTTCTGCGGCAAGCCGCGCGGATTCTTCTAGGTGGCCGCGAAAGGCGTCGAGCGAACTCGGTGTGGGCGCCTCGGCGAATGCGTCGCGGGCTTCATCCAACGCGTTCCGTACCGGAGTGAGCCCCGCGCGCAGTTCGGGAAAATGGGCCGGATGCAGATGCCGAAAGGCCTTTTCGAGTGCATCCAGCCCGCCGAGCACGGCCGGCCCGAGTCGACCGACCGCTTCGCCGAACGTGCGGCGGCTTTCGGCCTCCCCGTCGACCCCGTCGACCCCGACTTCGCCGACTTCCCCCGCACCGCCAGAAAGAACGGAGGAACTCGAATCGCCCGACTCGGCAGAACCTTTGGCTGGATTACTGGATTCGCTCATCGCAGTCTACGGTATGCTCGGCCCGGCTCGAATGCGAGCCGCTTATTCATCTTGCCCGCGCCTTCCACTTCTGGGGGGCGTCATCGGGGGGGAAAATGTTTTCAGTCCTGCGCCAATCTCTTCGGACGCGTGTTTCCTTGCTTGCCCTGGTCATCGTCCCAGTCGTCGTCGCCCAACTCCTCGCCAGCACCGTCAACGCACAAGACGTTCCACAGACAGACGAGGAGAAGGCCTTCTATTCGATCGGCGTCAGCATCGCGGCGCAGCTCGAAATGGTAAAGCCCATCGGGCAGCGTGAGCTCGACATTTTGATTCAGGGCGTCCGCGACTCTGTCGGTGACCAAACGCTGGCCGTCGACGAAAAAGAGGGCGCAGCGCTAGTTCGCAACCTGCTCCAAGAGCGGAAAGCACACGCCGCAGAGTTTGAAGAAAAGGCTGCGGCCGATTTTCTCGCAGCGGAAGCGAAGAAGAAAGGCGCTCGAACAACTGAGTCCGGCCTGATCTACACCGAAATTCGCGCCGGTAAGGGCGGGCAGCCCTCCGCCACGGACAAGGTTCGCGTTCACTATCACGGAACGCTGCGCGACGGAACGGTCTTCGATAGTTCGGTCGATCGCGGAACGCCAGCCGAGTTTGCCCTCAACCGGGTGATTCCGTGCTGGACGGAAGGGGTCGCCATGATGAAGGAAGGCGGAAAATCCCGGCTCGTTTGTCCCGCAGCAATTGCGTACGGCAATAAAGGGGCGGGCCGAATTCTTCCGGGTGCGGCGCTGAGCTTCGAAGTCGAGCTGATCGAGATCAAATAACGCCGTCGAAGGCGACTCGTCATCGTGGCTCAAAGGCTGGCTTAGAGTACGCCGTTCTCGGCAACCATGATCGCAGTTGCCGATGAAACAAAGCAGAGCGCGGCGATCAAGAAGGGCAGCGCATAGCGGAGATCACGGCCCAGCCGTCGAGAGATTCGCTTGTGCCGACCTATCCAGGTCATCGATTTCAGGGTCATCTTGCTGTCCTCTCCGGCATGTGGCGAGGCAGTGCGGCTCAATGCGGCCAGTGACGGCAGACGAGAACATCGTTGCCGTCTCCGCGATCCTCGCGCGGTCCGTGGACACAACTATCGGTCTGACGCGTTGCCGGCTTGATGCTGATTCGTTGCCGACGGCACCCCCTCTACGGGGCGGCTCTATTCGGCGGTTTCTTCTCGGGCGGCTTGCTGAACCGAGGCGATCGTCTCATCGTCGACGTCGCGCAGCGCCTGCTCTGGATCGACACCGAATTCGCGAGCCAGTCGCACCCAGGCGTGTAGTCCCTCACCGACGAGCCGAAGCCACACAGCCCGTTCAGCGACTTCACCGACTTCGCCGAGTTCACCGATCGGCCCGCCCCCGGCCAACCCGTCCGAACCTCTGACCGTCCCATTCGCGGCATTGGCGGCGTTGGCGGCGAGCGCATGCTGCGCCCGAGAGTACGTCGATCCAAGGCCGGCAAGGATCTCGCTGGACGTCGCCGACAACCCATTCACCGAATCGCCGGCTGCATCGATCTCGATCCGTTCGAGTCGCCCCGCAATCTTGGCCGAGCGCGCCAGAGCTGGAAGATTTCGCGGAATCCCGGCAAAGAGATCTGTCGCGCCACCCCGTGAAACAGCCTCGGCCTTGCGTTCCGCGTCCTTGATCGTTTCCCAATTCATGGCCTGGTCCCGGACAGAAGTCGGCGTCGCGGCATCGGCAAATATATGGGGATGGCGCCGGATCAATTTCGAGACAATCGCTTCGGTGACGCCGCCAAAGTCAAAGGCCCCCTGCTCCTCCGCGATTCGCGCTTGAAAGACAACTTGGAAGAGCAGGTCCCCTAATTCATCGCGCAACCCATCCAGATCGCCCTTTGCGATCGCCTCATCGACCTCGTAGGCCTCTTCAATGGTGTGGGGCGAGATACTCGAAAAGTCCTGTTCGAGATCCCAGGGACAACCCCCTTCGGGGTCTCGCAATCGAGCCATGATGTCGAGCAGGCTCTTCAACTTCGTTTCGGGCCCCACGGAACTCTCTGACATGGCGGCGAGTATACGCGGATGCTCTCTCGCGACGCCCCAGCCAAGCGCTGCGCTCAAGGAGATTTGGCGGGGGGGGCGATCTCTTTAGACGGAACTTCGATCCCCTGGCGGAAATTTTCCGGCGTCTTCATGCGTTCGAGAAGACAAGCAACCGCAGTCCCGCGACTCGACGAGATCCGGGCGCAGGACGGGGGATGCTGCTCATGACAGAATTGCCGCGCATTCCCCCAACCGGCCCATCCGCCGCGATCAGTCCGGTCAAGCCCGTCCGCAAGCCCAGCAAGCACCCGAAACGTCCTCAGCGCGAACGTCCCAATCGAAAGGGGCGCGAGCATCAACCTGCGCGCCTAGCCGGCCAGACCGCCCCGGCCCCCCAGAACTCTTCCCATCCTGGCAGGCCTCCGGTTCTGCGATACATTTTGGATTCACATGTACCCCCCCCCTATAGGGGTGGGATCGATCGGAGTCACGGTCAACGGATGTCGAACGAAATCGCTGCCTCACCCTCCACTCACCAGCCCTCGAGCGCCCATGACGCCGTCGCGCCCGATCTCGTCCGGCGCCTGAAGAGCGTCGAGGGCCATGTTCGAGGGATTCAGCGCATGGTCGAAAGCGACGCCTATTGCATCGACATCTTGAAGCAGATCAAAGCCGTGAAGCAGGCACTCGAGAAGGTCGGGGCAATCACGCTCAAGACCCATCTCGAAACCTGCGTAAGCGACGGACTGCGAAGTGAGGACGCGGCCGATCGCGAGCGTGTGATTGCCGAAATCGTCGAGATCGTGAACGCGACCGGAAAACTATGAGGGCGATGAGATGAGTGCCGGTCAAGATCTGACGCTCGAGATCAAGGGCATGCGATGTGACAACTGCGCACGCTCACTGACGGACACCCTTGAAGCACTCGACGGAGTCGATGAGCCGCGGGTGAGCTATGCCCTCGAAGAAGCGCGGCTGACACTCGATACAGACCGGACGACGTTAGGCGACATTCTCGAAGTGATCGGCGAGGCCGGATACCAGGCCGCATCGAGATCCGCAGACCCAGCAGAAGACGTTGCGCTCCAGGATGACCTTGCAGCGAGCGAAGAACACGATGCAAAACGACGCCGGGTGCGCATGCAGATTGGCATCGGACTCTCCGCGCTGATCATGGTCCTCGGGATGGGCCCCGTCCTCGTCGGACTTCCGGATTTTCCCGGCCGCATATGGGTCCTGTGTGGACTGGCGGCGATCGTTCAATTCTATGTGGGTCTCGAATTTCATATGGGCGCCTGGGCGGCGGCGCGGCGCAGGTCCACGAATATGGACACCCTGGTTTCGCTGGGCTCTGGAGTCGCATTTTCCTATAGCTTCGCCGTCCTCTCGCTGGACCTGGACCGGGCACTCTTCCCCGTCTACTTCGAATCCGCAGCAATGATCATCACCCTCGTCATGGTCGGAAAATTTCTCGAAGCGCGCGGGAAGCGTGACGCGGGTGGAGCCATTCGCGCCCTCTTCGCGCAACAGCCCGACCAGGCTCGGGTCTTGCGCAACGGACACACCTTTCTCGTCGATACGCAGGATGTGCGTCTCGGCGATGTCGTCATTGTCCATCCGGGTGAGCGAATTGCGGTGGACGGCAGCGTCGAATCGGGCGAGAGTCGCATCGACGAAGCCATGCTGACCGGCGAGAGCCAGCCAGTTGCAAAGTCCGCGGGCGATTCCGTCTTCGCCGGGACCGTCAACCAGAACGGCGTTCTGCATTACATCGCGAATGCCGTAGGCGAGTCGACGGCACTCGCTGGAATCATTCGCCTCGTCCGCGATGCCCAGTCTACCCGCGCACCCATCCAGACGACCGTCGATCGTGTCGCCGGCATCTTCGTGCCGAGCATAATTCTTCTCGCCGTCGTGGTGGGCGTCTTCTGGTGGGCCATTGGCTCAGCCATCTACTTTCCCGGGACGCATCCGGTTGCGACCGGCTTGATGTTCGCGGCTTCGGTCCTGCTCATCAGCTGTCCCTGCGCAATGGGACTTGCAACACCGCTGGCTTTAATGGCGGGCACCGGCGTCGGCGCCCAGCGAGGACTCCTCATCAAGAGCGCCAGCGCCCTCGAGGCGACGGGCTCGGTCAAGAGCGTTGTCCTCGACAAGACCGGAACACTCACGTTAGGCCGACCGACGGTGTCGACGATGACGGTCTCCGAGGACGGTGATGAGGCCGAATTCCTCGGCATGACCGCGGCGATCGAAGCCCAGAGTGATCACCCACTTGCGCATGCAATCGTGCGCTACGCCGAAGCGAAACACGCGAAGGTCTTCGAGGCGACTGAGGTCGAAGCCAACCCTGGACGGGGAACGGAAGGCATCGTATCCGGAAAGCGAATTCGGGTCGGCAATAGACGCTGGATGGAAGAAACGAAAGTTTCGCTCACGGAGTTCGAAACGGTCTCAGCGCTCGGTTCAGAGCGGGGCCAGACGTCAGTCTTCGTCTCGATCGACGGTCAACGAGGCGGTCATTTCGCCATCGGAGACATCCCGAACCCGGGCGCCCTCCCAACGATTCGTCGCCTCCACGATCTCGGGTTACGCGTCAGCATGCTCACCGGTGACGAAGAAGCGAGCGCAGTGGCCATCGCCAAACAACTCGACCTACGAGCGGAGAACGTCATCGCTGGCGTTCTTCCCGGTGAAAAGGCCGTCGAGATCAAACGGCTTCGGGATAGCGGCCTCTCCGTGGCCATGGTCGGTGATGGAATCAATGACGCGCCCGCACTCGCCACGGCCAATGTAGGCCTGGCCATCGGGTCTGGAACCGATGTTGCGATCGAGGCCGCGGATGTCGTACTCGTCCGCGAGGATTTGTCTGGGGTGGCGGATGCGATCGTTCTCAGTCGTCAGACGCTGCGAACGATTCGTCAAAATCTATTTTGGGCCTTCGGATATAACCTGGCCGCGATTCCACTGGCCGCGGGTGCGCTGATTCCTCTACTTGGAAGTGGGATGCGCCTCAGCCCGGTCATCGCTGCGATGGCCATGGCTCTTTCGAGTCTCTTTGTGGTGAGTAACAGTGCTCGACTGCGACGCTTCGACCCCACTCGCTAGGCCGCATCGGCCGCAAGTCGTATGCGCCCAACTACGACCCAACTACGACCCAACAACGACCCAGGAAAGATCCTAGACTCCCTGAATGGCGAAAGCGCGAGATCCTTTAAGGAAACTTCGCAAGATCATCGTGGCCTGGCCGGAAACCGACGAACGTCTCTCTCACGGAAGTCCGACCTTTTGGGGCGGTCGAAAGACCTTCGCCACCTTTGTCGACAACCATCATGGTGATGGCCGAAAAGCGGTCTGGATCAAGTCCGATGCGGATACCCAAGAGGGTCTGATCGAGGCGAATCCGGAGATCTTCTACCTGCCGCCCTATGTCGGGCCAAGCGGATGGATCGGTGTTCGGCTCGATCATGACGCAGGCGTCGACTGGGATCAGGTCGAGGGCCTTTTACTCGATGGCTATCGGATCGTCGCACCGAAGCGCGCTCTCAAGCTCCTCGACCAGGACTAACAACTCAAGTCATCGCATTTCCGTAGGTCGCGAGATCGAAATAGTCACGCCAAACCTTGATCTTTCCGCCTTCGAGTTCAAACACACCGACACAGGGCAGATCGACCGATTTATCTCCGGACCGGGTCCGATCCAGCCGTTCCGCGAAGACCACATTTCCGGAACTCGAAATGTTCAGGAGATCCCAGGTCGTCTCAGTCCATGAGCCCGCGAAGCCCCGAATGAATTCTTCGACCTTCTCGCGGCCTGCGATCGGTCCCATCGGCATATTGTGATAGACGCCATCTTCCGTGAAATACGCCGCAAGTTCCTTCGCGTCCAATCGTGACCAGGCTTCTACGAAGTCTCGAATAACCTTTTCGTTTAGTTGCATCGTCGACTCCCTCAAGTTTCCGAGTTCAGTTTTGTTAAACTTCATCACACGTCCTCGAGACCTGAGTCCACTTGGAGCGTGACCGTCTTCGCGGTAAGCCGACGATACCACTTCGAGATTTCAGCCGGGAGGTGGAAGCGCCGAGCGCCCGCTAGACACCCGCGCGATATGCAAGACTCCCCACCCTTCTGAAGCGTCGCAGGCTTCCGCCAGCGCTTCTTGTGCGCGACTTTCAGCCTGGGTCGCCGACCTAGCGCATACGGTCAGAATGCGCGTTCGTGGGCCGCCGATCTGCTTCATACGAACCCGAAAATAGGGCCAGTTCTCTTCCGGCTCGGGTTTGGGAGGTGGCTGAATTTCTCGCGACCGAGGTAGATCCGGCTCGGCCCAGTCGGATTCCTGATCACGCGGCTGTGATTTCGCGATCGGCACGGGCTCGGCACGATGCGGCGGTGGCGGTGGCGGTGGCGCTATCCGACCGAGCAGCTCGAGATAAGAGCGCGACGGATCCGAAACCACACAACCGAATCGCTGCAAGCGGGATGTGGCCACGGCACTTCCGGCCGATTGATCGTTCCAGATGATGGCGCAAACCGGTACGACCTTACTGCCCTCTGGCTTGATCAAGAGGCGAATTGGATCGCCTTGCTCGAAATGCACGTCCGTTATGACGGCCAGTCCGCCCTCGGAAATCGTGACAATGCGACCCGGAGATCGCTGGCGACCGGACTGCACGATCGCGCAAGCCAACTTACAGGTTGTGCGCCTACGTCTCGTGATTCGTGCCACGCCTCACCTCCGATGCCAAAAGATTCCGTGCTGGAAACATGACATCGACGGATTGGCCACCAGGAACTGTGCGCTCGGACACGCGACTGCAATTCGGCCATGGTCCAGGCTTAGGAGGCGAGCGATCAGGCGCGATCATTTCTCGCCGAGCACACTGTAAAATATTAAATCGCCGTCGAGTGCGGTGATGAAGAATCCGAATGTCGAGACGCCGCCACCCGTGAAGATCACGTTGAAATCGTCGTTGGCCTGATTGCTGCTGGTCCCGAAGGAGGCGCGGTATTGATCGTCGAGATGGAGTTCTCCGCGGAGAGGTGTGATTGCAAAACCGTCGAACCCGATCAGTAAAATTCGCGAGGTGAAGAACGTATCCGTGGGCTCAGCGTTGAAATCCTGGACGAGGGCTCCCGCCAACAAGTAAGGGAGAGCACGAGGGCAAAGCCGAAATGCAATGAGCGAGTTTTCTGATGCGGAGCCATTTGAGCCCAAACCTCGGGCCATCGCTCCATATTGACGTGGCGCTTTCGCCCTATTATCTCGCGGCTCTGAAATCGGAAACGTTGAGCTACATCACAATTCTCGGTCGAGCTTGACCCGTTCTCGCGTACCGGCTTCCGACCCTTCGCGGCCGCGCCATCGACCTGCGCTGAAGTTGCACATCGATTCGCCGTGCCTACTTCGCGCCAACGCACTCAGGCCAACGTTCCACCGTCGACCCGAATCTCTTCTCCATTGATGTGAATCCCATCCTCACTCGCGAGCATGGCGATGGTGGCAGCGACGACCTCGGGGCCACGCGGTGGCCCGATTGACATCACCCGCATGAGAAGCTGGCCATCCACATTCTTCGGCAGCCGATCGCCGCCCATCATCGCGGTCTTGATCGACCCCGGGTTGACCGCGTTACATCGCACACCTTGTTTTCCAAACTCCACCGCGAGGGTCCGGGTCAGCGCGCTCACCCCTCCTTTGCTTGTCCCGTAGGCGGCTCCATAAGGCATGCCCGCCAGCGCTGACGTCGAGGACGTATTCACGATGCTGCCCTTCGACTTCAGGAGATGGGGCATCGCGGCCTGGGACAACATGAACGCTCCCACGAGATTCACTTCGAGCACACGTCGAAACTGATCCGGCGTGATCTTGTCGAAGTGGTCGAGTAGAAGAATGCCGGCGATATTGCAAAGCGTGTCGAGGCGGCCGAATCGGCCAACACAGGCTTGAATCGCGCCATGAACCTCGTCTTCCGAGGTGATGTCACAGAAAGCCGCCTCGACTTCGGCGCCTCCGGCCCCGCAGAGTTTGGCCGTCTCCTCGAGACCCTCGACAGCGACGTCGACCAGATACAGGGACGCGCCTTCGCTCCCTAGTCGGATGGCCGTCGCCCGCCCGATGCCCGCCGCCGCGCCGGTTATAAAAGCCACTTTCCCGTCGAATCGATTCATTCTCGCCCCCCCTCCGGATGTCCTTCGCCTGCGATTCACCCTCGCATGCCGCCAAGAGTAGCCGCGGCAGCGGTGGCGCAACTCGCTGTTCCAAAAACCAAAATTCCTCATTTCCCGAAGGGCTGCGCGGGTTTGTCAATTATTTTTCGGAATCCCTGAAGATTTCCCGCGCTTTCCGGACTCAGGCCACCGCTTCTCCGTATCCAAGAGCGTATTTGCACTTGCGAACAACCGTTAGTGAACGAAACGCGGAGATGTTTATGCTGCCCCTGAAATTGAATTCAAAATGTTCTTCGAATCGAACTCGGTCTTCAATTTCGGAAACGACACGTTCGTCCCGACGATCCCAACGGGGTGCGGGCCGACTGGATGTGATTTCGGGCTCGCAATCGGTACGGCCGGAACATCGCAGGACGATATCCAGACGACGACATTCGTCTTGTCGCATCTCACGGAAGCCCTCACCGTCGATGTCTTGGCCTATCAGGGTCTTCGCTCTACGAGTCAATTCCATCAGCAGCGATGGATCGCGGGGCGTCTACACCGGCTTCTCGAAGCTTGTGGGAGTCGTGACCGGGATTCCGGAACCTTCGAGCGCGATCATGATGATGCTGGGCCTGGCGGGATTGACCGTCGCCGGTCGAAGTCGATCCAGCAAGACTGAGCATCTACGCCACTGAGACTTTCCTCGCGCTGGGCGAAACGCCCGGCTAGCCCAGCGCGAGAGATTCCGTCCGAAGCGCCTTCGCCAGATTTCCCCGCCGCCCGACCTGGACTCGATCAACGCCCAGAAAGCTTGCAAGCGTGACGAGTTCGCGTGCCGCCGCCGTCGCGACCTCGCCAAAATCGACATCGAACTCCGCATGGGCTGCCAAAACTCGGAGCACACGTGCCTCCCGATCCGTCTTGAGATCGAACCGTCCGACGAGCCGCTCGCCCATCAAAAAGGGAAGCACGTAGTAGCCGTATTTCCGCTTCTTGACCGGCGTATAGATTTCAATCCGATAATCGAACCCAAACAGGGCCTTGATCCGCTTGCGATTCCAAACCACGGGATCAAAGGGCGAGAGCAAGGTCACCGCCTTGATTTCCCGCGGCAACTTGGCTTCCGGATGGCGATAGGCGGGCTTTTTCCAGCCCTCCACCCCGGCCTTCTCGAGCCTTCCGTCTTCGACGAGCAATTCGAGTCGTGCCTTCGCCGGGCGAACCGGGAGTCTGAAATAGTCAACGAGACAATCCGCGGACGCTATGCCGTGGGCCGATGCCGAACGCATAAGAAGTTCGTCGAGTGAGGACTCGAGGGTCGGGGTTTCGCGCGCACGGATCTCCGCCGGGACGATTCGCTCCAGCAGGTCAAATTGTTTGACAAAGTTGCGGGTACGCCTAACGCCAAGAGCCCCAATCCGATAGAGCCAATCCAGCGCCACCGCGCCACCCGAACGACTTCCCCACCAGTTGCCCGATCGACGCCTCGGGTCTTCGAGATCTCGCGCCGCAATCGGCCCCCGCGCCTTCACCTCACCGAGCACTGCCTCGATATAGCCTGGGTCCTTCTGTGCCAACGAATAAAGGTGTCTCCAGGTATTGCCCTCACGCGCGCCCTGCTTCGACCATCGCAACCAAGGCTCCATCTCCACCGGCAAGAGCGACGCCTCGTGACTCCAGGCTTCGAACCACTCGTCAGCGTCATAGGCGATTTCATCGAGCATATCCGCGCGATACGCCCCAAGCCGAGAGAAGAACGGCATGTACTGGGTTCGCACCACCACGGGAACCGAATCGAGTTGCAATAACTGAAGCCGACCCATCGTCTTGCGCAGATGCCGACGATCGACACGGCCCTTTGGGCGCGGCGCGGAAAACCCCTGTGCCGCGAGTGCAATCCGCCGTGCCTGATGAATGGAAATGGAGTGGCTCATTCATCCGCCAGACTAGCAGGCAGAATTCGCGGAGGATCCGTCAACCGAGCGCTCCGTTCATCGGAAGCTCCCCCGACACAACGAGTCTCCGCCGATTCTCTTATTGCTGTTGATCGCAGGTCTCGGCTTCGTCGCATTCACCTGGCGGGCACTCGAGGCCGGCGGCGTCGCAATCCTCGAAACCGAAATGGCCGACGGTACGCAGCGCCTCACCCATGTCTGGTTCGCCCAACCCGATGGAGAATTGTGGGTCGAAGCAGGTGCGCCGGAAAATGGTTGGTATGTCGATGCTCAGGTTCAGCCCCGTCTTTCCCTATCAATTCCAAAACAGGACCGCGGCGGCGACGAACTTTCTGGAACATATCTTGCCGAGCGGGTCGCCGGGCCAGAAGGTCATGACCGGATCCGGTCATGACTGCGCGAAAAGTATGGATTCGAGACCGGTGGATCAGCGCGATTGTCGACACGACACGGTCGATTGCCGTTTGGCTGATCGCGACCACACCGGCTTGCCCGGCCACTGCCAAGACAAACTAACAAGCGCATGAGAGGAATCCATGACTGGCAGGGCCTCGAGTCTCATCGATTCGAAGAGATCGAAACCCTGCCAGTGGAACTCAGCCTACGTAGGCGCTCTCGCTGTGTTGCGAGAGGTCCAGCCCTGAATGCTCATCCTCTTCCGAAACGGAGAGGTCACCAAAGACCATTTTGAGAAGGAAGAGAATGGCGAGGGTCAAGACCGGGGCGAGTATCGCCACATAGCCGATGCTCGCAGCCTGGGTCTTGACCTGCGCCATCCGAGAAACGCCTTCGGGCAGTACACCGTTCATGATGAAAAGACCCGTCGCGAGTGCTCCCCACGCACCAGCCACTCCATGAACACCGAAAACATCGAGAGAGTCGTCGTACCCCAAAAGCGGCTTCAACATCGTCACGGCGAGGTAGCAGACTGCGGCGGCGCCGAACCCGACGGCAATGGCGCCCATCGGTGAAACCGAAGCACAGGCTGGCGTGATTCCAACGAGACCGGCGACGGCGCCCGTCACAGCGCCGAGGACGGTCGGACGACCGCGATGCATCCACTCGATGAAGACCCAACCGAGGACGGCGGCAGCCGCGGCGGTATTCGTATTCAGGAAGGCGAGCCCGGCTACGCCATCCGCGGCGCCTGCGCTCCCGGCGTTGAAGCCGAACCATCCGACCCAGAGTAGCGATGCGCCGATCACTGTCAGTGGAACGCTATGCGGAGGCATGGGCTCTTTGCCAAACCCGCGACGCTTGCCAAGGAAAATCGCCGCGGCCAACGCCGAGAAGCCACTCGACATATGCACCACAAGACCACCCGCAAAGTCGATCGCGCCAAACTCGCTCAGCCATCCTCCGCCCCATACCTGATGTGCGAGGGGGCAATAGACCACGAGGACCCAGATCCCGATGAATGCGATATACGGGCCGAAGCGCATTCGCTCAGCAAAGGCACCTAACATGAGGGCGGGTGTGATGATCGCGAACATGCCCTGGAACATCACGAAGACATATTCCGGAATACTCCCCGAAAGGGTACTCGCGTCGATGCCGGCGAGGCCGACCTTTCCCAGTCCACCGACGATCGAGTTGCCCTCGGCGAACGCCAAGCTGTAACCCACGACAATCCACAGAACGCCGACCAAGCCAGCTGATATAAGGCATTGCATTAGGACCGAAAGGACGTTCTTCGAGCGAACCAGACCGCCATAGAAAAGAGCCAGCCCGGGAAGCGTCATCATCAAGACCAGCGCCGTACTCGTGAGGATCCAGGCCGTATCTCCGGCAGACAGAGTCGGCTCGTCCTGTCCAAGGGCCGAGCCCGCCGTGAGCAGGCCAATCGTGGCCGCGCATGGACCGATCCATCTCAGCTTGAGCATGTAAACTCCTCTTCCTATGCGATGACGGGATGGACATCGACTACGTGATCTCTTTGGAGGATATTACACGCCAAGCCCGTTCAAATCGAGCAGAACTAGATCGAGAACTGTGCTGATGATGACTCACACTGCACGAATGAGCGGAACGGTTCACGTGGCCTTCGTAAGCGATATCAGAAATTCGATGCGATCGCTGTAAGCTGACGAAGATCTTCGACGAGTTCGCCGCTTGCCGTCTTTCCGCCATTCATCTCGCGGGCCGCACGCCACCAGTCCGGCGCCGATCCGGCCGCCTCGACGCTCGGGCTGAAAAGTAGGGGGCTGGCCGCTTCCGCGAAGGACTTCACGTAGTCGACGGGCCGCATGTCCCAGGCGCATTGCGCCACGAGGGGGTCGGTTCCTGGCACGAATGCCTTCGACGTCTCGGCGACCAGCGCCTCGAAGCCCGTTATGTCCTCGATGGCGATCTGGCTATCGGGATCCGAACCAAAACCTTCGAGTCCCCGCCCGTCTTGCAGGAGAGCGCCTAACACCATATCCGGCCTCGACCCCGCGAGCAGCAATGCCACATACGCACCCACGCCCGCACCGACGATGATGCAGCTTTCGCCAAAACCAGCGACCGCGAGATCGGCGTCGGCCAGAAAATACTCGGGATAGTAGGCGCCACCGGAAAGCCGACCGGATTGACCATGGCCCGCAAATTCGAGTGCGTACACGGGTCCCACAGAGTATTCGAGTACCGATTCGGGCCACGATTCGGAATTCTCGCCGAGGGCATGCAGTAGAAGAAGCGGTCTTCCCTTTCCGGGCTTCAGGGTATGAAGCTCGATCGGAACTCGTCCATGAAGAAGTTGCATCAGCGATCCAGGAAATCGAGCATCAGACCGGCGGCGGCGGCGGGCTGCTGCATATGAATAAAATGACCCGCGCCTGCGACGGTCGCGCGCGTGAGGTTCGCGACGTTTTCGAGGCGACCATCGAGGAGATCTTTCGGAAGGGGACCCCAGGTATCGGGAAGCGAACCGATGAGCGCGAGAAGGGGAGCTTTCATTCGGCGCCATCCCGGCGCGATCCAGGCGGGCTTGAACGGACCGAAATTACCGCCCGCCGTATGCGGGTCGCATTTCCATCGCCAGCCGTCCTTGTCCTCGCGCGCACCATGGAAGATGAAATAGCTGAGCCATGGATCTTCGAGGAGCGGGTTCTGCTGCTTGCGACGTTTGACGAGTTCGTCGAGGCTCTCGTAGGGTCGCCAACTCTCGCGTAGGGAAGCCGTGCGTCGTCGGTCCAGAAACTCAGCGCAGCGTTCCGCGACGGTCATCCAATTCGGATCCCGGCCACCAGGTTTTTGAAAGAACCCATCGTCGGGCGGACCGAATCCATCCATGTTCACAACCTGCCGCACGCGATGCGGAGCCATCGCCGCCGCCTCCATCACCTGCCCGCCACCCTTACTATGTCCAATGAGATGCGCTGGGCGATCAAGCGCGCGAAGCACGTTCACGACGTCGAAGACGTCCATGCCCCAGAGATAGCTATCGCACCAATCCGAATCGCCGTGGCCCCGCGCATCCATGGCAACGACCCGATAATGCTCGGCCAGATACGGCGCAAGCAGGTCGAAGCCGCGACTATGATCGAACATGCCATGGGAAAGAATGACCGGGGGGCGCTCCGGATCGCCCCATTCATGCAGGCGCAACATGGCACCGTTCGACTCGAGCGTTCGAGATCGTTCGGGGGCGACGGCATCGGGATGGCTAGGTTCAATCAAGGGACGCGCGAGCATACCGGTGCGAGCGGTGATGTCACGGGGGATTGTCGGCCAGACACGTGGCTGAGTGATGCCACCTTGCGAAATCAGCTCGCGAAAGTCTGCCGCCCTGATTCCCGCTCCTAATCCGTCGCGCTCAGACCGCGCGAATCTGCCCGCGGGAGCCGCTTTCGCGTAGATCATGGACACCGGCGGGCGTTGCCTCTGGTAGAGTCGACCCCGCGCCCGAGCCTGCTAAACCCGAGTGACTTTCGGCTTCCCAATCAGTGCCGCGCTGAAGGTCGCCATTCATTTCATCAGGAGCCTCCGTGAGCAACGACAACATTGCCGATGACCCTCGCCTCGACCCACGCTTGAAAAACATTCTCTCAAGCTTCCCGAATCGCGAAGTCAAGAACGTCGCGAATCGACAAGAGCTACTCGATCAAGCCAACACGACCGAGGCCAAGGCGCTGGTCGCCGCCATGACCGGCTTTATGGAGATGTGTGACAACGAGGACATCGCGCCCTCGAACGGTCTCACAATCAGCACCCGCGAATTTACGTCGGATCCCGACGGCAACACGATCAGGGTCCAAATGATCCAGAAGGAATCCGCAACACCACGTCCCTGTGTCTACTATATCCATGGCGGCGGAATGCAGGCGCTCTCCTGCTTCAACGGAAATTACAGGGCCTTCGGCAAGATCATCGCCGCTCAAGGCGTAAACGTCGCCATGGTCGATTTTCGCAATTCGATCTCACCCAGCTCCACAGAAGAAGTCGCTCCCTACCCAGCTGGCCTGAACGATTGCGTCTCCGGCCTGAAATGGATCATCGCGAACGCAGCCGAACTGAACATCGACCCCGACCGCATCATCGTCTCCGGCGAATCCGGCGGTGGAAACCTGACCCTCGCACTCGGACTACGCCTCAAGCAAGACGGCGACATCGGTCTCATCAAGGGGCTCTACGCGCTGTGCCCCTATATCGCGGGAACCTGGCCGCAAGAACGGTATCCGTCGTCGATCGAAAACAATGGCATTCTTCTCGACTTGCATAACAACACCGGTGCGATGTCCTACGGAATCGAAGAATTCGAAAAAGGCAATCCTCTCGCCTGGCCGAGCTTCGCCAAAGGCGAAGACGTTCGAGGGCTTCCGCCGACCGTGATCAGCGTGAATGAATGTGATCCACTGCGAGATGAGGGGATCGAGTTCTATCGACTGCTGCTTCGCGAAGGCGTTGAGGCGCGATGTCGCCAGGTCATGGGAACAATGCATGGAACCGAAGCCTTCCCGATCGCTTGTCCCGACATCACTCAAGACACCGCTCGGAGCATGGCGGACTTCTGCCGCAATCCCGACCGTTAGCAGCCACATGCCTAACACTGGTTCAACCTGGGAATCTACGAAGCTGGAGGAACGAAAATGAGCGCTGCCACAGAAGTCGATCCAACTCGCCTGATCTATACCAACGAAGAATTGTTGGCGAATGGCGATTACCGGGAACCACTAATCGCAAACGAAGTGCGATGCCACGGCGGATTCCTCGAAGACGGTCTCTATCGGTCGCCTCGAACCCTTCATCGCGCTCCCGCCATCGACGCATGGAAGAAACAGCTCGCAGACCAGGGTCATGAACTCATCGACCTCACGCGCGACCTCACCCCTCCTCAATATCCAAATGTCGCCCAGGCCAAGCTCCTACTTCGAAACGGAGTCCGTGAGCCGATCGTTCGGGCTCTCACGATCATTTCGATCGTCGAAGGCTTCGGCGCAATGATCCGCGACGTGCGTGTCCCCAAGCTCGAGGACCTCTTCGTCGGCGGCGTCGAAGGAACCGCGCTGGCCCATTTGCGAGGCGGACTCTTCGAGGCGCACGCCCGAGATGAGTCTGGCTACCGGGACGAAGGCGGCCACAAGCAGATGTGGGAAGCGGCTCGCGACGAAGCACTTGAGAATCCAAAGATCCCGGGAGACGTCCTGATGCGAATCATGGGCCGTCGCCAAAAACGCGAAAAGACCGGCCCTGTCTTTCCCGAGATCGACCCCAATCTCGAACGCATGCTCGGCTTCATGTGCCAAGTGATGGTGGTCGAAGTCTTCGCCGAAGGAACCTTCGACTGGGGCATCGAACTGCTCTCGGATCCCGAAGTGTCCGCCAAGCCGAAGGTCGCGGGCGACATGGTTCGGCATATCCAGCAAGACGAAAAGCCGCACGTCGAATATCTGCGCACCGCCTTGTCCGAGGCCCGCGCTCGGACGCTGCGAACCGTTGACGGAAAAGAGATCCAAGGACAGATCGTGGTCGACGAGTTCATGCATCGCATCTTGCATTCCATGACCCGCGAACGCCAGGTCGAGCAGCGCACGGATCTTCGCGAGAACCTCATCGAGGCGATGAAGGTCGCCCAGAATCCCAAATCGCTACTCGAAAAATTCGACTCGCTCGATGAAGAATGGAATCCACCCGCGTCGACCGGCTTCGCCTCCACCCGCGGCGCTGCCGCAGCATGAACCTCGCCACACGCGCGCGTCGAACAATCAAGGTCAGCTGGACGGCGGGCATCATCTACTCTTCGTACAAGATTCCAAGCGTCATGAGACAACTAACAGGTCGCCCACCTCTCAAAGACGACGAACTCAGCAGCCGACACGAAAAGACCGCACTCCGCATTCTCGACCTCGCACTCGACATGCGCGGCGTCATGATCAAGATGTGTCAGGCGATGGCGACGCGCTCCGACGTCTTCCCGCCCGAGTTCATCACCCATCTCGAGCAATGCCACGACGCCGTCCCCGCGAAATCCTTTGGAGTCATCCGAAAAATCGTAGAACGCGAATTCGGGAAGCCGATGGACGCCCTCTTCAGCGAGTTCGCTGAGGAGCCCATCGCCTCTGCATCACTCGCCCAGGTCCATCGCGCCCGACTCCAGGACGGCCGCGAAGTCGCCGTCAAAGTCCAATACCCGGACATCGAAGATATTATCCGAACGGACCTCGCCAATATGCGACGCGTTTGTCGCGTTTACGAATTCTTCGACCGCCAGCCCCTCGAACTCCTGCCTCTCCTCACCGAGCTCACAGAACACATCGGCTATGAACTCGACTTCGTCCGCGAAGCCAATTTCGCCGGACGTGTTCGCGACCTCTTCAAATCCGACGACCACGTAAAAATCCCCGAGTGCTACCCCGAGTTCACCACCCAGCGCGTTCTCGTGATGGAGCTCATCAGCGGCATCAAGATCACCGACATCGAGCGGATCAAGGCCGCCGGCCTCGAACCCGAAGACGTTGTCCAGGACCTCATGAACGTCTACGTCCGCATGATTCTCGCGGCAGGCTTCTTCCAGGCCGATCCTCATCCCGGCAACCTCTTCGTGACGGAAGAGGGCCAGATCATCGTGCTCGACTTCGGCCTCTCGAAAGAACTCCCGGAAGGCTTTGGCTTAGGCCTCTTCGAACTCATGTTCTCACTCATGACCTTCAACGAACAAGCCATGCTGCGAGCGTTTGATGAACTCGGCTTCCGTTCCAAGACCGGAGACAACTCGACTTTCCTCTTGATCGCCCGCCGCATGGTCAGCCGCAGCGACTCGGGCAGCTTCGAAGGCGAATTCACTGAACAAATGACAGACGAACTTTTCGATGCGATCCGAGAAGATCCGATCGCCGAAGTCCCGAGTGACTTCGTATTGGTTTCGAGAGTGTTCTCGCTCTTGTCGGGCATCGCCCATACGCTAGGCGGCCGAGCGAATGTGTTGGCGGCAATGGGCGGGGGTTGAGAAAGTAGAGGTATCGAACTCGCCGTCGCATGCCTGAGTCCGATCTCCCGTCACAAACCGCTAAGTATTCTCGACCCGCTTCTTCAGCGCTTCGAGAAAGTGCTCCATCCCCGCCTGAATATGCTGACCAAAAAGTGGCATCGAAATCTCGGCGACCAGTCCCGCGGCCCTGAACACGCCGGTCACTTCCGTTCGGCCTCCCTCCGTCCGAGACAGCCGGCGCTCAACACCCGAGCGTAAGAAGACGTTGTCTACGCCCCATGACAAAATCCGATTGTCCTCGCGCTGTCGAATCCGCTCGATCGAAACGACTTTGAGTTTTCCTAACGTCACGTGCATCCGAATTCGATCACTCTCATGACCCTTCGACACCACCTTGCGATAGAAGTCATTCCATTCGTCGTAGGACTCGAAATCTGTCAGCACGCTCCAAACCCGGCTCGGCTCGGCATCGATCATTACCCGCGTTCGATATTCCACCAATCGCAGTGACCCCGCTTTCATCCTTCAGCCGAAATTGTTGCCTCCGATCGCTTCGAAGACTCCGCGAACCGCCTCAAGTACGGTGGAAACAAACCCAAACTGAAGTGTGTACTCGGCTACATTTCTCTCTCGATGGTGTTCGGAAAACTGGCATGCCCCGGCACGACGCAGACGTGCGAACCACTTGTCACGACGTCGCCGCCAACTCTCACAACAGGGTGGGGCGCGGCGTTGATCAGTCGGTTACTCGACTCATCGTTTCGAATAGCTGGCGAGTGGCGTCGCCCGTGAGATCGTTTTTGACATCGACGAAACAAGACGATTCCCAGTGATAGAGGGCGCATGACAGAGTGCCAATCGCGGCGAATGGCACTGTCGCGACAACTAGCCCGGCCGTGAGGAGCCCAGACACAAGACCCGGAGATCCCTCTTCTTCCGCCTCTCCTGCCATCGAAGTCGAACTCGTGCACATCATGGCGACAGTCATGATTCCGATCGCTATGCGCTTCATCATTCTTGATCTCCCTCGTCGTCACGGCCGTTCATGAAATCCCAGCCCAATCCTGCAGTGCTTGACCAAACTTCCTGCGTGCAGTCCCTGGTATTAACGATGACCAAGCACCCGGCAGAACCAACACCCGCCGCAAAAAGCCCGAGACTCATCAGAATGATTCCCGGCACCAGACGAAATGCGACCCGGCTTCGATCGCCACCATCATCTGCGGCGACCGGCGTTGTGGCGAGCAGCACGCTGACGAGAACCGCTGCCAATGTAGATGTAAGACGTTTCACGTTTGAACTCCATTTTTTCGATCACCAGTCGTGACCTAATCACACTGCACGACGGCTATAGTAAAGTCAACGAAGGTTGTTCGCCCGAGCCTCGTGTCCGGGACCGCCCCAAGGGGTCGGCAAGCCCAAAGATTGGGTACCAGCCGTTTAGTGAGGAATTCCGCTTGACCCTCAAGCGGCTTCCCTCTGCTGTTGTTCCCCTCGTTCAAGGAACATTTCGGGCGAAGGATCCTGCGTTCGTGGTGAGCTTCCTCGCTGCGGACGATTGCAGCGACGGCACCGACAACGATGGCGACGGATTTGTGGACTTTCCGTACGATCCCGGCTGCACGAGCCTCCTCAGCACTCGTGAAATATCACCCCTCGTCCCGCTGTTTTCGTCCTTCGGCTTGTGTCTACTGGTGCTCGGTCTTCTCCTTGCCTCATTCTCGTTCTCGAATACCCGCGCGAGACTCTAACCTCGATACCGGTCAGATTCTCGCTGGAGCGAAGGGATCACTCAACTAGCACCAGCGATCTCTGCACGCGAAGATTGAAGCGGGGACCGCTGCGCCTCGAACTCTTCACCGAGCTTCGCCATGTGAACGACCGATTCGACTCGGCGGATTCGCCGGATCCCGGCCATTCAGGAAGCGCCGGCGAAGCACTTGGCTTCGGAACGTGCCCGATCGCCCTTTCCCATCTAGACGGGCCGAGTTTGCGACGAATCTACGATCAATCGGTATGCTGGAGCGACGTTACCGGTTTTTTTCTATGCTACTGGAGCATGTCCTCCTGATGTGGCTTCCTCCATGAGGTCGGAGCCCATGAGAATTCGGCTCTTTGGCGTGAGATATCCAGCAACCTTAGACAGTCTGTGAGAGATGCTTAGCTCGGTTCTCGCCCATGTAGATGCCGTGGCGGTTTGGCGGCGGCGCATCCTCTCCGCAGTTGCTTGGTCCTACTTAGGGCTGGGCGGGCTCGCTGCTGTCATCGGTATCAGTGTTGCGATTGCGCATGACATTTGGAGTGTCGTTGTTTTCGACACAATCGCCTTGCTCGTTGGAGCCGGCTTGGCGCTGTGCCCCGAACGGTTCTATCGGTTCAAGTCCATCTCGCTGATCGTCCTGACCTATACAATCGGAGGATATTTCTCCTATCACTTTGGGCCATTCGCAGCGGGCCCGTTGTGGTTGTTCGCAGGCCCAATGCTTTCGGGCGCTCTGTTCGGCTGGCGGGCTGCGCTCGGTTCCATCGGGTTCTTGGTGATCGTTCTCGTCGCCATTGGCGCCCTCTTAGCACGTGGCTCACTGAACTGGCCTGGAGAATTTGGTGTTGGCAGCTGGTTCGTCATCAGCGGAAGCCTTGTGGCGCTTTCGGGTCTGCTTTCAGTTTCAATCGGTGTGCTGCTGGAGGGTGTTGCGCGGGCCAATCGGGAGCGCGAAGACGCGATCGAGGCCCGCGAACTGCTCGAACAGCAGCTTCGTCATTCGCAGAAGATGGAGGCCGTGGGACGACTCGCAGGGGGCATAGCCCACGACTTCAACAATCTTCTGGTCGCCATCTCAGGCTTTACCGAGTTCGCGATGGACACTTTGGAAGACGACTCCTCTGCGGTTTCGGACCTCTCCGAAGTGATGGATACGGTCACTAGGGCCAAGGGTCTCACTGAGCAGCTCTTGACGTTTTCACGCAAGAATGCGTTGGACCCTAAGCGAATTGATATCAACGACAGCATCCGAGACGCCAGTCGGCTGCTTGATCAGCTTTCGCGCGAAGACATCCGGCTGCACATGAAGCTCTGCACTGAGCCCTGCAGCACGAAGATCGATCCAGACTCCCTAATCCAGATCCTGGTCAACGCAGCGACGAACGCGGCAGACGCAATGCCAGAGGGCGGAGAGATCACGATTGAAACGTCGCGCGTTCAGGTTGACGGGAGTTCGTCCAGCGTGGATGGCCTCAAGATGGAGCCCGGTGAGTATGTCGTCGTGTCGGTGACCGACACGGGTTCCGGTATCGCCGAGGACACGCTAGAGAGAATCTTTGAACCCTTTTTCACCACGAAGAAAACGGGTGAAGGCACCGGCTTAGGTCTTTCGACGTCTTGGGCAGTCGTTAATCAGGTGGGCGGCTATATAAACATGACGAGCGAACTGGGCCGTGGGAGCACCCTCGAGTGTTTTTTCCACTTCACGCCGTGGGTGGCCCCCAAAATCGACCAAGCCCGTGGCCTATCGCTAAGTGGAGGGAATGAAAGAATCTTGGTCGTTGAGGATGATGAGCAGGTTCGGAGGATGCTCATTCGGTCGCTCCGAGCAAAGGGTTATGAGGTCCTGCATGCGAGCCAAGCGGAAGACGCGTTAGTGCTTGCACAACAGCCGCAGATCGACCTCCTCGTTACCGATGTGATCATGCCCGGTCAAAACGGGCGCGAGCTTGCCGCGAAGGTCGCCGAACTGCATCCCAAAATTGCGGTGCTCTATGTGTCCGGTTACTCCGACGACGTACTTACGCAGCAAGGTATTCTCGATGACGGCTTAAAGCTGTTGAAGAAGCCATTCCAGCTGGATGCTCTTGCAATGCTGGTACGTGAGCTCCTCGACGCTCGCGGCTAAATTGTTTCCTGTTCGCAGCACTGGCCCAAAGATTCGACACCAGCCGTTAGGTTAGGGCTTTCGCTTGACCCCCTTTCGTCCCTTGGAATGAGCTTGTGGCGACGGGACGAGGAGCGAACCCTCTGCCGAAGAGTATTGAGATCCGCGAAACGGGCGGCGACGAGCTTCGACCAACTCGGAAGCAGGTTGACGCCTGAGCGGGGAGAGCGAGATGGGTTGGCCGCACTACTCGACTGCGACGCTCAGTTGAGACCACGGATGTGATGCCGCAATGACTGCCTACCACGCGGCGAACCAGCCCGGATTTAACTCCGTGGCTACACAATGGCTACAAATCGACGGACAGAGCTCCATTGGCGCCGAATGGCGATCCGAGTAAGCATCTGATCCTGAAGAGAAAAGAAACTGGCGCGCCCGGTACGACTCGAACGTACGACCCTCGGCTCCGCAAGCCGATGCTCTATCCAACTGAGCTACGGGCGCGCAGAAATTCTGCGCGTCGGATCCGAATAGCGCCTCGGACCCTTCGCGTTGGGCTGGATTCACTTGGCAAGACTTCGAGTCTTGCCGTCCGTGCCATGAACCAAACGAAAGGTCATGGACGGGAACCAACCAACGCGCAAACCTGGCGGAGAGAGTGGGATTCGAACCCACGGTAGGTTGCCCTACACACGCTTTCCAAGCGTGCGCCTTCGACCGCTCGGCCATCTCTCCAGAACTTTTCGGCGGCCGCCCGATCGGGCATTGAATGCCTGAGGGCTTTTCGCCGGGCCGGTAGGCTACCGCGACTTGCGTCCTAGCGATACCCGAGATTCAAGGCTTCTTGCCGGTCGGCGCCAGCCAGCCAGTCGAGGGGCGGTGCTCATCGCCTCCCCATGCCACCCATTCCAAGACCCGCCCGGGCCAGACCTCGGGGCGTAGGGGCCAGCGCCGGATCTCCGCGCTTGGCTTGGCCGGATCCTGTCGGCCTGGGAGCCACGCGAATTGTCCGGTCCCGTATCGCCGGTCGTTCCTCAAGCAGCGTCCACCGCATACGACGAGCCAGAGGTCGTGCGCGCATCTTTACGGCAGAGGGATGTGGCCACGGGGTGAATCTGGCCTCCCTTCATCCGGGAAATACCGGAACGAACGGGCCGATCTCTCCTCCTCGATCCAAATAATGTCGTTCACTCTTCAGCGTTCACATACGAACCTCCGACAAGATCAGGTGCCACCAAAAGGAAGAATCCCATGTACGGACTCGTTCATCGCGGCATCAAAGAGTTCCTTCTCCACTCCGCCAGCCCCGAAGCCTGGAACCGAATTCGAACGCAAGCAGGGATCGCTGACGACGAGTTCGAAGACCTTCGCGCCTACCCCGATGAGGAAACATTTGCGCTTGTTGGCGCGGTGAGTCAGGAACTTGGCCAACCGCCCGAAGACATCCTGTACGCATTCGGTCGAAACTGGGTTCTCTTCACCGCCGAATCCGCATACGGCGACCTACTCGAACAGGCCGGTGACACTTTTGAAAGCGTCATCCTCAACCTCGACATGCTCCATCAGATCGTTGGCCGATCCATGCCCGATCTCCGACCACCCACTTTCGATGTGAAGGATGTCAAAGACGGCTGGATCGTCGAATACCACTCCGAACGCGTCGGCCTGGAAAGCATGGTGGCCGGGCTCCTCGAAGGCCTGTTGGAAATGTTCGGGAAAAAAGGCATGATCCAGCGACTTCCGGCCGCCTCCTATTGCGAGGTTCAGTTCCTGGTCACGCTCACGACTTAAGAAACACGAAGAGAATGGATGGCGAAGCCGCCCGCTGCACGCGCAGTACGAGTGCAGCCTCGATGTCGATGGCCGGCATCGGCGGCGCCTGGCGATTTGCCCTCCGGCCGCCGGTAACACCCAGTCACATTCGCGCGTACATACCTCGAGTAGGTTGACCCACTCTTCGATTTCTCACTTCGGAATCGGCCCGGACTCGGGGAGTATTTCTTGATGCATTTCCAGTTTATTGGTCTTCGCTGCGTCGGCGCAGCCCGCGCCCGTCACACTCACGGTGAGCGGCACGATTCCGATTCTCGCGGACGGGGACACACCGGCGGCAGTGCGACGTGCCGCGCACATCGCCGACGGCTACTTCCCTGGCACCAACGACCCGGAGCAACTCTCGCAGCTGATCAAGGACGTCGGCGTGGAAGCGGCGAAGTACGGACGCGAGCCGGAGGAGATCCAGATCCACGCGATCTTCAGCGAGTTCAACAATCCGATCCCGGCGGCCGAGCGGATGGCGGCCCAAGGTGTCAGCCGAGCGATGCTACCCGCGTTCGTCTTCGCGGGGCCGGGCGGACTCGATCGGATGGCGGAGTTCGGCGAAAGTGTCGTCAAACCGCTCGCCGGCGACTAGCCGCGACGCGATCGAGCCAATGAACCGCGATCGACAAATCTAACCAATACGCATCCATGTGGACGGACGATCAACGTGTCGAGGCCATCGTCGGGCAATCAATCGTGATTGGGATGGATCAACTCAGCGTCTTGCCGTCTACCGTCTTCGTCCGCTTCTCCCGGCTCAGCTCTATCGCGTAGCTATCGGTCTTGCATCGCGAGGCCGAGACGGTTCGCGATATTGTTCTTCTGCATATTGGATGAACCGCCAACGATCGGCATGCCGAGCAAATCACGCATATGGCGTTCCATGTCATGTCCCTCAGCGAGTCCATAGGCGCCCAGAACACGCTGACACACGAGGCCGATTTCGACGGCCGTGTCTGCGACGAAAAGTTTCGCCATCGAAGTTTCAACCGAACAGGGTTGATCGGTCTGTGCGAGCCAGGCGGCTCGGTAGAGCATCAACCGACAAGCCTCCAGCTTGGTTCGCGCCTCGGCGAGATCGTGGCGTACGGCTTGATGCGCCCCGATCAGCTTCCCGAATTGCTTTCGCTGGCCAGCATACTCCCAGGCCTCTTCGACTGCGGATTGTGCGATTCCGAAGGTGACTGCGCTGATCTCGATTTTCTCGACATCAAGTGCCTTGCCGGCAAGCATGTTCCAGCCGCGATTCCACCCAGCCTCTCCACCGACGATATTCTCGATCGGAACCTCAACATCCTCGAAGATCACGTCACTCGAAAGCGTGTATCGCAGATTTGAATGCTCGATCGGATGCACTCGAACGCCTGGCGTCGTCGGCGGAATCATGACGAACGAGAGATTCTTGTAACGGTCTTGCTCGGGTCCGCTTCGCACAAGGCAGTAGATCGTGTCCGCCCAATCCGCGCCGGTGCACCATCTCTTGAAGCCATTGATTCGAAGCGACTTGCCGTCCGCCGATCGCTCGGCCGTCGTCGCCACGTTCGCTAGGTCGCCGCCCACCTCGGGCTCCGACAGTCCATACGCAAAGAGCAGTTCACCTTGAGCCAATCGGGGTAAGAGGTCGCGCTTCTGCTCTTCTGAACCATTCTCAGAGATATTGATCCCGCCATAGAAAGCACAGTGGATGAACGGCCCAGCCAGACATGCTCCGCCGCGACAGACTTCTTCGATGACGGCCACAGCGGCAACCAGATCCCGTCCCTGGCCGCCATAGGCCTCGTCAATCGTCAGCCCACAGACACCTAACGCGGCGAGCTTGCGAAAAAGCTCCGGTGGAAAGGTATGCGCGCGATCCCATTCTCGGACTAGGCTCTTCGGCATTTCCGCCGCGACGAAACGAGAAAGCGTTTCCCGAAGCATTCCAATGTGTTCCGGCTCTTCTGTGAAATACAAATCGGTTCCTCTCAATCTCTATTCGAATCGGAAGTGACTGAACGATCACCGGAAAGAGCCTCTCCCCACGTATCTTGAAAGACGAGCTTTTCGACCGACCGCCGCGAGATCGGGCCATGACCGCCACGAACGGGATATCCGATCGGGATCGCCGCCGCCGTGCCCCAGGGCTCCGGGATCTCGAGAATCGAACGAACCTCTTCTTCATTCTGGCAGAGCAGTGTCGTCAGCACGCAGCCGATCCCCTCGACGCGACAGGCAAGTAACGTGTTCTGGACCGCGGGATAGATCGAACCGCCGCCGACGACGGAAATACGCGACAGCTTGGCATCGGTAATGGCCATGTTCTTTGGGTTGAAGCAGAAAATCAGAATCGCCGGTGTATCGGCAAAATGATCCGCGAGGTAATTGCCCGCGTCGAGCATCTTCTCCGTCGTGACGCGAACACTTTCCGGAGCGTCCTTGATGAGGCTCCTGTGGTGCTCAGAATACGTGTACCAGCCGGCTCGATAGAGCTCCGCGAGTGCCTTCTTCTTATCTGCTTCCTCGACGACAACGACTCGCCAGGGTTGAGTATTCCCACCCGTGGGCGCCCAGGTCGCTGCCTCGAGAATTCGGTGCAGAACGTCCTTCGGAATCGGGTCTGGCTTGAGTCGCCGAACGGCTCGTAGCGTGCTCATTGCATCATAGAGATCCATGCTGCCCATTCATCTTCCCTTTCGATCTCGATCGATAACCGAGATTCCGCCTAACGTCCTTTGAAATCAGGCTTTCGTTTTTCACGAATCGCCTGGAGAGCCTCTTTGTGATCGTCGCTTTGAAAAGTCACGATCTCGAGTGCGGTCGAGGCATCAAAGGCAATGTTCAATGCATCCTTGACCACCTTGTTGACGGCCTGCTTGGTATATTGAATCGCGAGTGGAGCACCGGCCGCGAGGCGCCGCGCAAAGGCCATCGATTTCGCTTCGAGTTCGGCTGCGGGCACGACTCGATTGACGAGTCCGATTCTCTCGGCCTCGACCGCCGAAACGGGGTCGCCCGTCATCAGGTATTCCTTCGCGCGCGCCGGACCGACCGCGAGCGGCCAAATTGCCGCCCCGCCATCGCCGGCGACGATTCCGACTCGCACGTGCGGGTCCGCGATCGTTGCCGAATCAGCCATCCAGATCGTGTCGCAAAGCAGCGCGATCGAAGCCCCCAGCCCGATGGCGGGGCCATTGATCGCCGCAACAATTGGCAATGGGACGTCTAGGAGATCCCAGATCATCTGCTTGGCGTCGCGACGGAGATTCTCGAGCTTCTCCAGATCATTGAGACTCGGGAACCAATCGAAATCTCCGCCCGCGCTGAACGCCTTTCCCGATCCGGTCAACAAGATCGCGCGCGCCCGACGCTCGCGTTTCAACTCCGCGAAGAGCCGAGTGAGTTCAGTATGGAGCAGATCGTCGACTGCATTGAGTGCGCTATCCGGATGATCGATCGTGATCTTCAAGATCGCGTCGATGTACTCGATTCGAAGCGCTCGGAAGCTCGAGGGATTCAGGCAATTTTCTTGCATCGTGGGTAGCGTACTCCTCTGGAGACAGAAGTTGGCATCTCACGATAGCGCTGCGAACGAAAGCCGCGGCAAGCCGACGCAAAACGATGTGATTCCCACTGCCATCATCGTCCGGCCCACAAACCATAGGGCTCGACCTCGATGAGTGACCATGAACTCCAGGAGAAAGACTAGCTTCCTCCATTGAGTCTACTTTTCCGCGCAGGGTCAGAGAGGCCATCGGCGCACTGGCCGGGGTGGTCACGCTTGCTTACTTGGCCACGCGCCTGCCGCGAACGACAACTCCGAGTCTCGACTGAAGCATGGACTCGCGAACCGGATCCGATCGCGGATCCCGGCCGGCCTCTCGGCTCCCCCGTGATCCCACCGAAGAGGTAGTATGGCGGAGCCGTCTCCCAGCCGGATGCGGCACCCGTGCCTTTCGGCCAGCGTGAAAACGTGATCGAGGACTTATACATGAACAGCTTCTCAATCGAAGAGCGCCTTGCTCTACAGGATTCAGTTCATCGCCTGCTGATTGCTGAGAGCGACGAAAGTGCCGTACGCGCGACCATGGAGACGCCGAGCGGATACGACTCGAAGCTCTGGAAGCAGCTCGCGGACATGGGCGTCGTCGGACTGATCATCGACGAAGCCCACGGTGGCGCCGGCGTCGGGCCCATGGAGCTCGAACTGGTCATGGAAGAGGTGGGTGCAGCGCTGCTGTGTTCTCCTTTGCTTGCCAGCGGCGTTCTAGCGGCGGCGCTCCTCGGTGCACTAGACGATTCAGAGATCAACGATCAACTACTGCCGCGCATCGCCGAGGGCAGCTGCATCGCGACCGTCGCCATGACGGGTGAGAACGGCTGCTGGACAAAGGACGGTGTCGCAGTTTCGGGGCAGCTCGTCGACGGGCAGTGGGACTTAAGTGGTCGCGCCAGCTTCGTCGTGCACGGACAGAACGCCGACGCGCTTCTGGTGATTGCCAATACCGACGAGGGACTTGGCGCCTTCGTCGTCGAATCGGACGCAGCTGGCTTGAGCATCGCCGGGCTACCTACCTTCGACCATACGTTGCGACTAGCGGAAATCACCTTCGAAGATGTTCGAGCGAAGCACATCTCGGCGCGCATCCCCGTCTGGGATGCGGTCAGTCGTGCGCTGGACATCGCGCTGGTTGCGCTCGCCGGTGAGCAAGCGGGGGCGGCAAAGCACTGCCTATCGTCAACCGTCGATTATGCCAAGACCCGCATCCAGTTCGGCCGAGCCATCGGGAGCTTTCAGGCCGTCAAGCACATGGCGGCCGATCTTTTGCTGGAAACTGAATCTGCCATCTCGGCGGCGCGCAATGCGGCCGCCCGCCTAGCCGAGGGTGCCGAGGGCACAGCACAAGCGGTGAGTCTAGCGGCATTTGCCTGTGCGGATGCCTTCGTCACTACGGCGGCAACCAGCATCCAGATGCATGGCGGCATTGCGTTCACCTGGGAACATCCGGCACATCTATACCTACGCCGCGCGCGGGCCGACGCGCAGTTATTAGGCTCATCATCGTTCCATCGAGAGCGATTTATCCAGCAGTTGGGAGGGTGAAATGTCTTCTGAGAACCCAGTAAGCGATGACGTGCTGCGCGACGAGGTCCGCGAGTGGTTGGCGAAGAACTGGACGACCGAACGAGCGGAAACGCTGCGCGGGAATCAAATGATCTGGAGCGCTTCGGCCGAGATGAAAGACTGGCTCGGGGAAGTGGTCGAAGCTCGCTGGGCGGTTCCGAGATGGCCGACCGAGTGGTTCGGGCGCGACTTGAAGGATGCGCAAGCCAAGATCATCTTTCGCGAGTTTGCCAAGGTCCGGGCACCGGGTGCCGGTCAGGATCGATCGAGCATGTGGGGCAACACGCTGCTAGCGCGGGGCACGGAAGCGCTCAAGGCCGAGCTGATCGGCCCGATCCTCAAGAGTGATGTCAATATGTGCCTACTCTACAGTGAGCCCGGCGCGGGCTCAGATCTGGCGGGAATTCGCACGCGTGCGGATCGAGACGGCGATCACTTCGTAGTCAACGGACAGAAGGTTTGGACCTCGGGCGCGGCGACAGCGGACTACGGCATGCTCATCGCACGCACCGACTGGGACGTCCCCAAGCACGCGGGCATCAGTTTCTTCTTCTGTCCTATGAAGCAACCCGGCATCGAAGTGCGTCCTCTGCGACAAATCACGGATGAGAGTCACTTCAACGAGGTCTTCATCACCGACGCAATCGTGCCCGCAGACAATCTCCTCGGAGATGCCAACACGGGCTGGCGGGTGTTGCAGACCGCGCTTGCATACGAACGCTCGATCTTGGGTGACGCCGCTCGTGGCGCCCGCAGTGGTGCCAAGGAGGCGCATAACGAGGAAGTGCTCATCTCATTAGCCCGTGAAGCCGGCGTACTCGCGGACCCTGCCCTGCGGCAGGACATCGCGCAAGCCATCGCGTACAAAAGACTGAATGCCCTGAACAATGCCCGGGTCAAGGCGGACATGAAGCAAGGCACGACATCATCGGCGATGAGCCTTGGCAAGCTTGCGATGTCTCGGGTCCTCCACGAAGAAGGTCGAGTGCGCACGGCGATTCTTGGTGCGCAGAGTCTTCTGGAAGGCAGCGACTACCCGCGCGCAGAAGATGCCAACTTCTTGACTCTGAACGCCTACTTCACGTCCATCGGCGGCGGCACCGATCAGATTCAGCGCAACATCATTGGCGAGCGCGTGCTTGGGTTACCCAAAGAGCCGGAGGTCGATACAGGCATCCCGTTCAGGGACGTTCGCACCAGTTGAGAATGCCATCTTTTCGAGAGACGCAATCGGGTAATCGCAATCCGAAGATGTTCGAAAACCCGCAGGCCTAACATGACAGATGGCACAGCGCGCCCGAATACTGGCCTCACTGTTCGACAGATCCCCTTCGAGTTCCCTGAGGACCTGGATCCCCACTGGAATCCCAAAAAGCCAGAGTGGGGCCATATGGTGAATGGGGCATCACTCGCGATGCCGTACCTCGAGCCCTACCTGATTCAGGTGGTTCGAATGGGAATGAAACAGATCGAAGATCCCGAACTGAAGGCAATCGCGGCCGACTGCTGCGGTCAAGAAGGACAGCATTACCGGCAGCACAAACGCTTCAACGAATTGCTGGTGAGCAAGGGATATGCGCGGCTTCCGAAACTCGAAGCGGAGATGCAGAAGGCCTACGACGCCCGTGGGTTGAGCATGAGCGGGAACGTCTTCAATGGAATTGCCTTCCTGCTTTTCTATGCCGGAATCGCAACGGTCATCTGGATGGTCGGCGTGATCGCCGTGAAATCATTGACCGGCGCACGTGACCTCCGCTGATTCCACGGTTCGCCACGCCCCGTCAAGAGTGCGGGACCGAAGGTGTCGACGATGACATCTTTGACACACACCGCGAAGTTCTAGACAAGCAGAACGGGGGACTTGGGTAGGCCGTCGAGTGTCGTGAATACGCGTCCGCGCCCCGCTCTTCGCATCGTCGGTCGATGTGTTCGCAGAAACGGGGATCGAGTGAGAACTTATCATCATCCCACGAGGCCGATCGCCTCGGACTCATCATCAGACGAACAAAGTAGTCTTCCCGGACTTGTAGGTGATCTCGTCCATTGCGTCCCAATTCAACTAAACCACCTCGATTTGTTAGGACGGATCGACATTTAGCCGACCCCCGTGGCCAACCACATCGAGGATTTCGTCGAAGCCTTCCCCTTCACTCGAGATGATCCGTGGAACAATCGTCGGGATGGTTCTGGGGTCGATGCTGCGCTTGGCCCCGAGCAGCTCTTCGGTTGTGGGGAAACCGGCGATGGCCTCCAGGTTCTTGAAGGTCGGCGAGATCAGATTGAGCTGTCCGGCGTGGAACTGCTCAAGCGCGTCCTCCGGGCGGATCCAAGAACTTTCGACCGTTTCATGCCCGTCGTGGAGTGCCTCCTGTCGGGCTGGGGCCCGCGCAACGAAGAAGCGCGTGTCGTACCGACGAGGCTGATCGACGGGGGTAATCCAATGGGACACATAGGCGAGCTGATCCGTGGCCAGCCGCAGTTTCTCCTCAGTGCACATCGCATCAAGGACATTCGGCTCACCGTCATTCAGCCGCGCTCGCCAGCTCTCGTAGCGCGAACGAACCCTGGGCGAGTGGAGTCGAAGCGTGTCGCCGTCGGGGCCGAGGGCGAGCAAGATCCCTGCCTCCTCAAAGCACTCTCGAATGCACGCGACCCAATAACTCAAGCCCCCGGAGTCGAGCCCGAGTGTCGCGCTGGCGGCAACGTCGTCTGGCCCGCGCGCATGTGTGGCCCATCGCTCGGCATGATCCGAGCCATCGACCTTGCCACCGGGAAAAACATGCAGTCCTCCAAACATGCCATGCGCGCTGCGCTGCATCAGAAAGACTTCGACACCCTCGCCACCGTCTCTCACGAGCATGACAGTCGCGGCGGGACGAGGTTCGACGAAAGAAGTCTGCGTAGGAGCGGGTTCGGACATCACGAGAATCTACCTCAATTCAGCAACGAGCTGGGAGGTTTCAAATCTCCGCGAATCAGCGGCATCGCATATTGATGAACTGCGCGTGCATCCCGACTGCTACCAGCCGGCGCTCACTGCTGTCCTTGAGGACGAACGGGTGCATTCCATGTGGACGTTAGTATGTGTGCGTTAGGCGTCTGTGCCAACTAGATCACGAAAATGGACAATGACGCTCGGCGAACTCGGCAGCTTGGGTGAATTCCTCTCGGCCGTCGCGACTCTGGCCACACTCATCTATCTGGCCATTCAGAATCGCGAGAACACTCGCGCGACGCGAGCCGCCGGATTGCCGATTTTGTTTTGAATTTCCTTCAGCATGATTTCAGAAATCGGGGATGTATGGAAATCCAGGACCTGGGTGCAATTGACGAGTTTCTCAGTTCCATTGCAATCGTGGTTACGCTGATTTTTATCGCTCATGAGACACGACGATCTAGGGCTGCAACCCAACAGAGTCATCGCCAAGCCCGGCAAAAAATCAGAACAGACATATCGCTTGCCGCAGCGATCAATCCCCAACTTGCCGAATTGATGGCGGCCGGTCGTCACATTGAAGACGCAGACCCCACATGAATCACTTTCTCCCAAGTGGCTACGAGAGCCTACCTCAGGAAGCCGAAAAGAGATTCTCGCTGGCCGTTCGCGACACTCCACGCATTGGTTCCTGAGCTTCGCTCGAATCAGATTGTTATGATTGCACTGAGCACGAAATACCCAGGAGGGAAACATGTCCTACGAATACGATCGGTTGCGTGTCGAAATCGAAGACGGCGTTGCGTTTGCGACCATCGAAAACCCACCGATCAACGTGATGACATCTGCGCTCTTCGGCGACCTCTCGGGCTTTGCGCAGCAGGTGGCCGGAGACGACGCTGTGCGCGCGGTGGTGCTGCGCAGTGATGATCCGGATTTTTTCATTGCTCATTTTGACGTCGAGGCGATCCTGGAATTTCCGATCGATCGTCCGGCCAAACGCGCTAAAGCCGCTGCCGACAACCCCTTCCACGCGATGTGCGAGACCTACCGCACGATGCCCAAGGCCACGATTGCCGAGATCGGCGGGCGGGTCGGCGGCGGCGGTAGCGAACTCGCCGCTTCCTGCGACATGCGTTTCGGTGCGCTCGGGAAGACGGTGATCAATCAGCCCGAAGTGGCGATCGGCATCCTGCCCGGTGGTTCCGGCACCCAGCGGCTCCCGCGCCTGCTCGGCCGAGGCCGCGCCCTCGAAGTGATTCTCGGCTGCGACGATCTCGACGCCGAAACAGCGGAGCGCTGGGGCTATCTCAACCGCGCGCTACCCGCCCAGGAACTTCGCCCCTTCGTGACTCGCCTAGCAAGACGCATCGCCGGCTTCCCCGCTGGCGCGATCGCAGAAGCGAAGGCGTCGGCATTGTCGGCGGAACCCCCTTTCGACGATGGACTGATCGAGGAGGGATTTCGCTTTCAGGGCCTCGTCCGCACCCCCGAAGCGCAGCGCCTGATGCGAGCTTTCATGGACCATGGGGGCCAGACGCGAGAAGGGGAAATGCGCCTCGCCGAATTATGCACTGAGCTGGATGAACGCTGAGAATGATGAATCGCTTCGACCGAGACACCGAAATCACGCCCATCGGCGACGGCCGCTACGAGGTCCGAATCGACCGAGGGTGGTGGATCGTCCGTGGTCCAAATGGGGGATACGTTGCGGCCATTCTCGCAAAGGCAGCCGCTCATGCCGTCGCAGATGCTAATCGGCCTCTACGCTCTCTTACGATTCACTTCCTACGACCTCCTCAGGAAGGCAAGGCACACGTCGAGACAGTCGTTGAACGCGTCGGCCGAACCCTCACGACGGTCACCGCCCGACTCGTTCAGAACGGCAAGCTTCAGGCACTCGCGACTGCAGCTCATGCGATTCCCCGAGAGACGGGCGGGTTCATCCATGCGAAGATGCCTGATGTTAGGCCTCCCGAAGAATGCGAGGCGCGCGAGGCGCCAACCGATCGCGAATCGCCCTCTCTTCGCGATCGTTATCAACAGCAATATGCGATTGGCCCTGTGCCCTTTTCGGAAGAGGAACGAACGAAAGAAGCACGGAGCGGTGGGTGGATTCGTCTGAACGAACCACGGCCCTGGGATGCGGCGGAGATCGCGGCGATCAGCGATGCCTGGCCGCCGGCCATCTTCGCTTCGAGTGACATGCCGCCCACCTCGGGAGGCGTACCGACCGTCGACCTCACCGTACATATCCTCGCACCCGAGGCCTTGGCGACTCTTGCTCCGGACGCGTTCGTACTCGTCGACTTTTCCACGCGCGCAGTTCAGGGCGGCTACCTCGAAGAGGACGGCGAGATCTGGAGCGCAGACGGACGACTGCTTGCGCAGGCGAGACAACTGGGAGTCGTGCTCTAGCGGCTGAGCGAGTCGAACGCGGCTCGAAGCCCCGGAATCTCATGGTTTCGTGCCTTCAGATGAGAGTGACGAACACAGCTCGCGAAGACTAGACTTGAGAACTGGACTCAGTGATCGACTCCATTCTTACGATCCGAATGCGACGCCCTTCCGACTCGATCCATGAAGGAGATCCAACTATGACTGGCCCCCTGTCCGACTACCGAGTGCTTGAGCTGACTTCCACTGTCTCTGGGCCCATGGCCGGAATGATCCTCGCGGATCAAGGAGCCGACGTCATCAAGATCGAGCCGCCCCTTCTCGGCGATACGGCTCGTTTTCTCGGCAGCTCGCGCGCGGGGATGGGCGGGATGTACGCCGTACTCAACCGGAACAAGCGCTCTCTCGTCCTCGACCTCAAAGGTGAGGAAGACATGGAGATCTTCCTGCAACTCGTGGCGACCGCCGACGTACTGCTCGAAAACTATCGGCCGGGGATCATGCGGAAGCTCGGAATCGATCACACATCCCTCGCGAAGATCAACCCGAAGCTCATCTACGCCTCGATTTCTGGATACGGCCAGGAGGGCCCGTACAAGAATCGCCGCGTGTACGACCCTCTCATTCAGGCGACCACGGGCCTTGCCCATGCCCAGGGTGTCGAAGAGCCGCGCAATGTTCAGAGCATCGTTTTCGACAAGATCACCGGAATGACAACTGCGCAGGCCGTCACGACGGCCCTCCTACAACGCGAAAAGACAGGCCAGGGTCAGTACTTGCCCGTTTCGATGTTGGAGTCAGCGCTTTACTACAACTGGCCCGACATGATGTGGTCACGCACTCTTCAAGGCGATGGGATTAGCTACGCGGGTGAACTCGCGGATTACTTCCAGATCTTCAAGCTCAAGGACGGAAGTGTCTCGATCGTCCTGGTGGCCGATCCAGCCGTCGAATTGCTCTGTGTTTGGCGTGGTAATACTCTTCACGAGGACCCGCGCTTCAAGACTTTGCTCGATCGCCTGAAGAACGCCACCGCGTGGAAGCTCGCTGTCGAAGAGATGCTGGCAGACCTAACGGCCGAGGAAGTCTGCGAGACACTGGACTCGTTTGGTGTGCCCGTCGCACGCGTCAACACGCTCGATGAGGTCCACGAAGATCCCCAGGTATTGCACGACGGGTCGTTGATCGAGACGACCCATCCCGTCATCGGCGACATGCGACTACCCCGCCCGCCCGTTCGCTTCATCGGTCAGGATTTGGATCCGGAAAATTTCCCCGCACGACACGCGGCTTTTCTCGGCGAACACAACCGCGAGATCCTGAGCGAACTGAAAGTCGATGAAGCCGCTATCGCTCGCATGGAACAGCGCGAAGAGAACAACCATAAGCTCATCAGCGCAGCGACAGCGGCAGCGGCTGACACCGGATGAGCGCGCTGATCGATTTTATTGCAGCTAGGGACGCTTTCGACTGGTCCTGACACACGAGGATCCAGGAGTCGCGAATTGGAGCGACACGAAAGACGAGTCGAAAGGCCTGGTCCCCCACCGCTGGATCGGGGGGGGGGAAGGAGCAGCCCACGGTGGAGACACGAAAGGTTCGGCTGGATGATCTCGAGGGTGCTCTGCCCGCGGACACGCCACGGATGACCGCGAATAAACGACGCGGACAGATCGCCATCGGGCAGAGACAGGACGCTTGGCGGCGATGAGTACGGACGGGCAGTCGTGATGAAGAACGGCGGCCAGGCGCTCGCCTTGGGACCGAGGGCGAAGTGAAATTCGGGGACCGTCCGGGCATGCCCAACGATCGCGCTCCGACTATGCTCATCCGACCAGCGGAGAATTCAAATGACTGCGACAGCCACAGAGCCCCTTCGCCCAAGCGAGACCGAATTTCGGACCCCGGAGCAAGAACAGGCGGAGAACGGCGGCGACGTTGCCGCTGCTCATGATCTCGCGCTCGAGGACATCAACCCTCTGAATGCCCATCTATTCCGCGAGAATCGCTGGCAAGACTATTTCGAGCGGTTGCGCAATGAGGATCCCGTCCACTTCAACGAGCTCGAGTCGTCCGGACGATACTGGTCCGTCACGAAATACGAAGACATCAAGACCGTCAGCGCCGACTGGGAGACCTTCTCATCAGCCCAAGGCATCACGCTCGGCTTTCCTGCCGACCGCGAGGCCCCGACCCTGTTTCCGGCGAGTAGCCCGTCGTTCATCACCCAGGATGGGCCCGGTCACGGTGAGCAGCGTAAAACGGTGCAGCCCTCGGTCGCGCCGCGACATCTAGCGAAGCTGGAACCAATCATTCGCGAGCGTACAGGCCAGGTGCTCGACGGCCTTCCCGACGGCGAAGCTTTCGATTGGGTGGACACCGTCTCGATTGAACTGACCACGATGATGTTGGCAACGCTCTTCGATTTTCCATTCGAAGACCGTCGCAAGCTGACCCGGTGGTCTGACATTGTCTTCGCGATTCCCGAGCCCGGCGGCATCGTCGAAACGCAGGAACAAAAGCGCGACGAATTGATGGGGTGTGTCGAATACTTTTCGGTACTCTGGGAACAGCGAAAGCAGCAGCCCGGGGACGACCTCGTCTCGATGCTCGTGCATGGGGAAGCGACCAAACATCTGTCCGCCGCGAATCACCTGGGCAACCTGTTGTTGCTCATCGTTGGCGGAAACGACACCACTCGAAATACGATGTCGGGAAGCGTCTACGCCCTCGACAAATTCCCCGAGCAATACGACAAACTGGTCGCCGATCCCCGGCTCGTCAAGAAGATGGCGCCCGAGATAATCCGTTGGCAGACACCGCTGTCCTATATGAGAAGGACGGCCAACCGCGACTGCGAGCTCGCCGGCAAGTCGATCAAGAAGAACGATCAGCTTCTGCTCTGGTACATCTCGGCCAACCGCGACGAGGACGTTTTCGAAAACGCGCACGCCCTCGACATCGAACGCCCCAACGCAGGACGGCACCTGTCGTTCGGATGGGGCCCCCACTTCTGCATGGGGAGCCGACTAGCAGAACTCCAACTGCGCGTCCTGTGGGAAGAGGTCCTGCAGCGATTCGATCGGATCGAGGTGCTCGACGAGCCGGAGCGCACGTTCTCTTCGTTCGTGAAGGGCTACACCCACCTCCCCGTCAAGATCAAGCGGAAGTGAATCGAGGCATACGATGTTCCCAATCTTAGAGATGCGGTTCAGTTCGATTCAGATGCATTGGCCCGAATGCGCCTGCTAACGCGTCGGAGAAAAGCCTTGGGTCTGCATCTCGGCGAGCGAGGCAACGATCTTCCGTTTTCCGGAGAAACTTCGTCTCGCATGCATGCTCACCCGATTGTCGACAATCACCCAATCTCCGGCTTGCCAGCAAAGATCGAAGGCGAGTTCATCCGCGATCTCGATTGCCCGTCCTACGCTTGCAGCATCAAGGGTGCTGCCGTCTGCATGCCGGATGGCGGTTGAAGGATCGTTGCGTTCATCCTTCCATCCACGATAGGCGGCAATGACTTGATTGAAAAAGCTCTTACGGCCGGGAGCGACTTCCATCACGGCCGGAAGGGCTGGCGTGGTCACGTGTAAATTCCCGTCCTTCGTCCATTTCCATTGGTAGCGAAGCACTCGCAAACGATTCTCCGCTTCTGCGCGACTGTCTACGCCTAGAGTACTCCGCCAGCTTCGGCCCATCCCGGAGTCCAAATCGTTGGCGCCGGGCATTACGTTCGAATATTCCAGACCCTTCGTTTCGCAGTCCCGAACGAACGAAGGACAATCCTTGCGCAAGGCCTCATAGAGCAAATCGGAGCGACAGATGGGCGTGGCTCCCCCTGAAGTCGCAGCGACTTCGCAATGAAAGATCAGCCAGCGCGGGAACATGGGCGTTTGCGCCATCTCATGATGGAAGAAGATCTGCACCTCGGGCGGCGCTTCGTTCGCCGTGAAAACCCGTTCGGTGCGATTGATGCGAACGGCATTGGAAAGCGAATCCCGATAGTGGAAGGGATCGAGGGAAAGCGCCCCGACGAGAGAGTCGAAAATGCCGACGTCCGAAACCGGAAAACCGCGCAACAGGACCGCACCGTGACTCGACGCCAATCCAAGCAGATTGGCCTTCTGCTCACCGACCCAGGCCTCGGCGTCCGCGGGTGCGGCGTCAGTCGAATCACATTGGACGACGAGTGGGAAGACGTCATCACCCAAACGCCACTCTCCGTCCACCGGGACAATGGACGCCCTGGTTGGCGTCTGGCTCTCGATCGCTCGTGTGGCATGCGGCATCGATGGTTCGACTCTATTCGTAGATCGGACAGAAGGTATTAAAAGCAGCCTCGCAGAAATCCCCGGGATCATTGAAGCGCCGATCACGATTCAGATCAGAAATCGAATCCATCTCTGCCTGCGTGAGTTCAAAATCGAAGATCGCGAGATTCTCCGCCATACGCACGCGGTTTTCGCTCTTGGGGATGATCGCCGTGCCGCGCTGCAACCCCCATCGCAGAACGATCTGCGCTGGCGTCCGCTCTACGCGTTTTGCAACATTGCGAATAACGTCGCTCTCGACCACGGCCTCGCCCTCTTCCGCCATCCCGAGACTGAAATACGAGAGAGCACCGAGCGGCGAGAACGCGGTGTAGGCGATCTGCTCTTCGTTGCAGAAGCGTAGAAGTTTCTCTTGCGTGAGATGGGGATGTGTTTCGACCTGCAGAACGGCGGGCGCGATCTCGGCGCTCGCGAGTAGATCACGCAACTGCGATGTTCCGAAATTGCAAACGCCGATATTGCGTACCAGACCGTCTCGAACCAATTCTTCCATCGCACTCCACGTTTCGTGAAGCGGCGACCTCGATAGCTCTATCTTTGGTGAATCTGCTTCGGGATCGTATAGCCATTCAGGCGGATAGCGCGTTTCGAATGGGACGTACCTCTGCGCGATCGGGAAGTGAATCAGATAGAGATCGAGATAGTCGAGACCTAGATCTCGCAAACTCCGTTCGCAGGCGGGACGCACATGCTCGCGTGCGTGATAGGTATTCCAAAGCTTCGAAGTGATCCACAGATCCGATCGATCGCATTGGCCAGCGTCGATGGCGGCACCCATTGCATGCCCTACGGCCTCCTCATTCGCGTAATCGCAGGCGCAATCAAAATGTCGATAGCCCACGTCGACCGCATCATGCACGACTCGAGCACATGCGTCCGGCGCAACCTTCCACATACCCATGCCGACACGTGGCATCGCGTCGCCCGAAACAAGTTGCACTGTCGGAATCTCCATCCAAGCTCCTATCTGCGAGTCAGCGCAGTTCATCCATCAAGACGGGTTGGCCTTCTTCGATCGAACGGTGCGCAGCGATGCCCAATTCGACCGACGCAAGACCTGCGCCGACATCGACCAGGGGCGGCGTGCCATTTCGAATGGCGTCCGCAAAATCCAGATGCTCGAGATAGCTCGCACCGTGATGTAAACCCTCGTGCGCTACGCGAGGATCCGGCAAGATCTCTACCTCGCGATAGTCGCGCATCTTGCGAGTGCCAATCACCATCGATCCGCCCGGCACGAAGCACTCTAACTTTCCAGCGTCGCCGGTCGCGCAAATTTCTTGTTCGTTGCGGCTCGATTCCGCAAACATGCAGAGATCCAGCGTCGCCTTCGTACCACACTCGTAGTCAACGATCACAAAAGCATGGTCGAGAATATCGGACGTTTCACCAGCATAGACTTCGTCGAGATGATTGACGGCCTGCCCGCCGCTGGCATAGACACGGCGCGGCGCCGACCCGACCGCCAAATTCATCAGGTCGAAAAAATGGCAACATTTCTCGACCAGCGTTCCGCCGGTATTGCGACTGAAGCGATTCCAATCCCCCACCTTCGGTAGGAAAGGTCGGCGATGTTCTCGAATCGAGAACATCTTGAGATCCCCAACTGCCCCGGCTCGAAGTTGCTCGAGAAGAGCGGTGATCGGCGCCATATAACGGTATTCAAGGCCAATCCAGACCACGCCGGAATGAGACTCGGCGGCCATCCGCACCTCGTCGCAATCCTCCAGCGTCGTACACATCGGCTTCTCGAGTAAAACGTGCAGATCGGTTTCGAAGACATCGCGCATGACGTCGATATGGGTGAAATTTGGAGACGCAATCACGACGGCGTCGACTTTTCCGCTGTGCAAAAGATCTCGGTAGTCTTCAAAAACGGCCGGCGCTTCGTTGGACGCCGAACAAGCAAGGGCGCCGAACCGCCTCGAAGTTTCGTTTGGGTCCGCAATCCCAGTGATGACTGCATTCGAGATCTCGAGGATGTTGCGAATGTGCTCACAACCCATCATGCCAGTGCCAATGATTCCGTAGCGAAGGGGGTCTGCCATCAGGTCGACAACCGTAGGCCGGTCAGACTGAGCGCGCTACCGCGCACTGTGCCCGAGCTCAGTCTTGCCCGGCTAAGACGAAACGGACGTTTGATTGGAGTCGTTCATGATGACGCCTCTCAGGTACCCGGCTCAAATCGCTTAGCCCGGCTCGCCGCGATAAGTTCATCGAGACGCGCTTGGATCAACTCGACCAGAAGCGAGTGCGTTGGGAGTGGTCGCTTCCGAATCCAGATTTCCAGGCCCGAAAGACCAGCAACCTCGCTCATGCCTTTCTGATATTCTGGAATTCGAGGTTCAACCAGCGGACCTTCGGGATGATCCAGCCTACCCACCCGACCAAGACCGCGGCCACCGGAAGCGTCGGCAGGGTTGCGAATGCCGCGATCCACATCGTGGCAAAAAGACCCAGGCGAACTCCGGCGATCATGATGCGCTGCAGCGAGGTCGGGCCATTTTCCCTCTGCGCGAAAGCCATCGGACGCAGGAACCATCCATTTGCAATCAGGAGTGAAACGAAGAGTGGCCACGGCACAGACGGGCTGTCCATCTCGGGCTGGTCGTCGTGCGCCGCGTCCGCACCGTCGATGTCCGACGCAAGGACCGCCTGGACCGAAGACCAAACGTGTTCCGGCGTGGGGCGAACCGTCGCGCCACCGACGTTCTTGTGCGAGGGCACGCTTCGCCAGCGGTAGAGCACGCGACCTTCTCGCGACAACACCAGAACGCCCGGTTGGAAATAGCCCTTGGGATGAGTGGGTTCGAAGCCGGGCGCGGACTGCCTAAGGAAGTCGAGCCGCGTTTGCACAAAAATATCGAGCCAACCGCGATTGCGGGCGGTCTCGGGGATCTCTTGATGCGGGTCGCCGACGCATTCGAAGCCGAGTTCCCATTCGGCCTGTGCACAATCGGCCAGACGCTGGGGTTCGCTGGTGACGCCGTAGACCTCGCCGCCCGCTTTGCGAATCTCGTCGATGACGCCGCTCTTCACGTAGCTCCGCAACTCGGAGCGACAAGGCGGTCACCAGAATCCGCGATAAAAGAGGACGACCGTAAATTCGTGACGGTCGAGAGTGCGATCGAGCCAACTACGGCGCGGGCCGGGCGGCGGATCGAGTTCAGCCTGGCGCTCGGCTTCCCCCGCAGTCGGGTTTCCGTCTTCGAGGAAGCCAATTTCCCGACCGGCGGTGCCCGGGGCGAGACGAAACGATCGCTGCTCACAGCGATCCCCACCGCAAAGCACCAGCTTCAATTCACGCGGCGTATCGCTGACAAGCGCCGCATCGGGATCGAGGATTCCGGTGACCTCGAAGGGGATTGGCTGATCGCGATTGAACCATTCGAGCGCCGCATCGACATCGGGCTGCAGGGCTTCGGGGATGGTCTCGCTAACAGTCGACATGAATCTTCCTCCGAGAGCGTTCGATCAGAATAGTGAATCGGCAAGCTGCGATGTAGGAGTATGACAGAAGTCAACCGACCAGAAATACATGTCGCGCAAGAGACTTGGGCGATGGGGCGGCGGCGGATCGAGTGATAGACGATTGCGCTTCAAGCATTTTCGTGATTCGATTGAAGCGTGCGATTTCTCTATATCGACATAGACACTCTGCGTCCGGATCACCTGGGCTGCTACGGCTATCATCGGCGTACCAGTCCTAACATCGACGCGCTTTCAGAAACAGCCCTCCGCTTCGACGGCGTTCACGCCTCCGACGTGCCGTGTCTGCCGAGTCGGACCGCACTACACACAGGCCGCTTCGGCATCCACAACGGAGTCGTGAATCACGGCGGGACAGACGCCGAACCCGCTATCGAAGGGGCCGATCGGAAATTTTGGGCCCGTCTTCACTACGAGAGCTTTCCATCGCGACTCAAGAACACCGGGATGAGGACGGTCAGTGTCAGCTCATTTGCACACCGTCACTCCGCGTTTCATTGGTACGCGGGCTTCGACGAGACCTACAACGTCGGCAAATTCGGTCTCGAGACAGCCGACGAGGTCTTTGCCATCGCTTCGGATTGGCTGCGTCGTCGAGGCAGCGAGCCCGATTGGTTTCTTCATGTCCACATGTGGGATCCGCACACCCCTTATCGTGCGCCCGCCAGCTATGGGGAACCCTTCGCGAACGATGCACTGCCCGAATGGCTCAGTGAAGAGGTTCGCCAACAACATTGGGAGGGCTGCGGCCCGCATTCCGCTCAGGAGTCCGCCGGTTATGCGCCGAACCCGAAGGGCGCAACCATTTTCCCGCGCCAGCCACAGCAGATCCCCGATATGGCCGCCGTTCGTCAGATGTTCGATGGATATGACACAGGCGTCCTGATGGCGGACGAATATGCGGGGCGGCTACTGGATCTACTCTGTGATCTCGATGTCGATGGCGAGACCGCGGTCATGATCTCCTCAGACCATGGCGAGACACTCGGCGAGTTGAATGTCTACGGTGATCATCAGACCGCGGATGCGATCACAACTCGTGTGCCCATGCTGCTGCGATGGCCGGGGATCGAGCCCGGCACGCGATCGGCGCTGCACTATCAAATAGACATCATGGCCACAATTCTCGAGTTGTTGGGTGAGAGCGTGCCGGCCAGGTGGCATGGTGAGAGCTTCGCGAACTCGCTGCGCAGCGGAGGGGATGAAGGCCGGGAGGCGCTCGTCGTGTCGCAGGCCGCATGGGCTTGCCAACGAGGTGTACGCTTCGAAAACTGGATGTATCTCGAATCGCAGCACGACGCCTATCACCTCTACGATGATCCCATGCTCTTCGATCTAGCAAGCGATCCACACCAGCAGCGAAATCTCTCTTCGAGTCGGCGGGACGTAGTCGGGCGCGCGAGTGAGATCCTGACAACCTGGCGCAAGGATCTGCTCCCGGGCGCCGCTCGCGGTCGGGACCCACACGACAACGTGATGGCCGAAGGCGGGCCCTTCCACGTCCGGGGTCAGCTCCCTGACTACCTCGACCGATTACGAGCGACCGGACGAGAGGCGCTTGCGACTGCGCTTGAACGACGCTGGCTGAGCTAGACCGCTTAGTTGCGTAAATGAAGCGTATCTGGCCGTCTCAGCTCGATCGTAGCGTTTCGGGTCAGCCAACTTCATTCCTCCTCATTGATCAGGTGGAACCGGTCCACGCCTAATCGAGCAGATCTCGATCGATCCCGCCTTCCGGGTCCAGTCGAAAATGCATTCCATCCTTGCCGACCAGAACGTCGACATCGCCTTTCTCCCCCAACTCACTGAGAAACACAAGGCGTGCCATCATCCCGGGTACAGGCGGGACCAGATGCGTAAACACGAGCGTAGAAACGTCGGCATCCCGTGCTAGGCGAACGGCGTCTTGTGGAGACGTGTGATAGTCGAGGACGTCACCTGCGAGTTTCGCTTGTCGATCGAGCCCGCGATCTCGCATGGCCCGGCTCATGGTTCCGACAATCTTCTTCTCGAGAACCTCATGGACGAGCAGATCTGCGCCGTGCGACGCGCGGCCGAGATTCTCCGAGTAATCGGTATCACCACTCACCACGACGGAACGGCCAGCATATTCGAACCGATAGGCGACGGCAGGTACGACCGGCTCGTGATCCACGCGAATCGCGATGACCCTGAGGCCATCCTTGTTGAAGACCTCAGCGTCTTCTCCGATCGAGGGAGAAACCGGATGTGCGGTCATGTGGTCGCCTTCTTTCGGCATGTACTGCTGCGTGTGGTGGGCGGTCCGATAGACCTGGTCCCGCGAATACGCCTGCAAGAATCCGTCGACGACATCCGTCACACCGTCTGGACCATAGACATCGAGCGATGTATCGCGACCACTCGCTAGCCAGCTCTGTGTCATCGCCTCGCCCAGCTCACCAATATGGTCGGAGTGAAAATGCGTGAGGAAAATGCCGTCCAGCTGGGCGAGCGGAAGTCGATACTCGAGAGATCGTTCGGTGGATCCCGGACCGACATCCACCAGATACATCTTGCCACCGGCAATGACCGCTGTACAAGGTCCCGCTCGGTTCGGATCCAGAAGCGGCGCCCCCGTGCCACACAAGACGACGTGGATCGCATCGTCGACCAACCACTCCGGTCGATTTCCTTCGGCAACCACGTCGAGGTTGCGACTCATCATGGCGTTCAGAATCGAACCACATCCGAGTGCCCCGACAATTAGAACGATGAACAGGCTGCCCAGTATTCGGTGTTTATGAGATGACAATCGTTCCTCCTTTTCGATGCGGGATAATGGCATTTATAATGCCAATACACCAGGGCCTCCTCGAAGGCACCCAGGCCCGCCGCTCGATCAGTCCGGATTCGGTCTATCGAGACGTCACGCTCTCAGCAGCCGCGCGGTGCCTTTTGTCAGCTCGCTGCCGGGATTCATGAATGAGAGATGCGCTTCGTAGCCGGGGCTTCGGCATACCAGCCGTTCTCATTACGAAAGGCCAGCAATTTACCCCAGCAGAAACTCCGGTTTTCCGATCTCGTCAAGGCGTCTTCGAGCCCATTGTCATCTAGAGCCTTTCGATCAAGAGAACTCGGAGCCGACGTTGTCGACAGAACCCGACCACACTCATGCAGCCGCGAACGCAGCTTCCCATTCGGGGGGAGTCGATCCATCTGGGACAGGACCGTCTTCGCGGGAGTCGTTCACGTGGTGGTCCTGGCTCTCCTCATGGGCGGAATCGAGATGTTCCTCGAATCCACTTCGCGCAATGCCCGACAGGTCGGAGCCTAGCGCACGGAGATCCTGGGGCATGCGCATGCCAACGCACGAAATATCATCACAAACGTGTCGCTCTTCGCCATCGATCGTAATCCGGCAACCCGTGACGCAGCCGTCGGCGCCATCGCCGACTTGAACGCGCGACTCGACTCCCTTCGCGCCCGTTGGGAGAGCCATACTTCCAAGGTCCAGGATGTTAAGCAGAGCAGCGTTCTTGTCATGACGGCGGCCGAAGGAGTCTGGGGAGCTTCCAACCAGAACAAACGGATCGGCGCGTTCGATGCTTTTGACAAAGCGTCTGAACGTCTCGAAAATCGCCTCCTTGAACTTCGACTGGGCCTCGTCGAGGAACAGGAGCGAGACACAGCCACATTGCGCACCCTGAGACGCGGTGCGCTGGTTCTGATGGCCTTAATTCCCTTGCTTTCCGGGCTCTTCTTTCTATGGCGCCGGCAAAAGAGGAGCTCGCCTGGAAGAACGCGTCGAGCGATCTCGAATTCATTCTTCGCGATGTCCACGATACCGACGAAGATCGTGGCCAGGTCTCTCCACGCTTTGGATCGGACGTGGCCGAGGCGGTCACCACCGGCAACGCGCTCTGCAGTCCACCGACCGCACGACGCTGTGCTGCGATTCGAAGCGGGCGGCTAGTGGATTTCAGCGACAAGAGCGGGCTCGTCCGATGCCCGTTTCTCGAAGACCCAGATTCCCATGTGTTATGCGCGCCGGTTGCGGCCGCGGGCAAGTCCTTCGCTGTGGCGCAGGTTGCCTCCCAGAACAGGGCCACCACGGAGAGTCTGAGCACAGATGCTTAGAGGTCTTCGCCAAGGTATTGAAGGAGAGATCACGCTCCAACGATCTCGCCTGCAGACCCGGCGGAGAGGAGTTTCTGCTCATTCTTCGTGGGCTCGATACCCAACGTGGCTGAGCCTCGGATTCACTGAGCTTCTCTCTTCCGAGACTCGTTCTGAACTGCCCCGGGTGTACGTCGACAGAATGATCGGGGCAACGACCGTCTTCTGCTGAGAGGCACTGGCCGCCGCTGGTCCAGAATTCAGAAGGGCAACGCTTGCCTCGAGAAAATGTACGGCTGCGACGCCAAAACGCAGGCTCTGGCGAACTCGATTTCTTGTCACGTCGACCACCCCTCCTGCCGCCTAACGCACCCGACTGAAACTGCAGCAGACGGCCCTGACCGTCAGCCCCCTGCGACTGAGTCCCACGATCTGAAAGCCCATGAATCTAGGAGCGCCGAGCTCTGGAGGGATCGCTCGCCTTTAGAGACGTACGAGGTGGAGGACGGGCCGCTCGAGTGACCAGGATATTCGAACTCTGGGAAGCACACAGACTGTGTGCGATGATGACGTGCGCCATTTGGGAGCAAGCCATGGACCTCGCCAAAGACATCGCTCATCGGGATTCGGAAGCTACGGAAACGGTTTCGTCGGTCTACGTGCCCTCCCTCCAACGCACAAAAGGGCAGCCGCCGCCCTTCGCCGCAAATGGAGGTCTGTCCTACATGTCGTTCGATCAGGACGGAGATGCAGGAACGGCTGCGGCCTTGGATGCGGCACTCATCCAGATTGCCACAGGACAAGGCCAGGCGATCATCGACGAGCTCGACAATGCTCCCCCTGGTCCCATCAAGACCCAATGGGGCGTCGGATTTCGTCGTTACCGAGAATGCCTGGAGTACATTCAAACGAATAACATCGAAGTGCCCGAAGGCGGCGTGGTGCTACCGCTTCGCTACACCGTCGACGAGCTGCCGTCCTACTCCATCGTCTCGTCCAACGCGCTCTGGCAGGACCCAGAGCGGGAGGCCGACGCAAAGGCACTGCGCAAGGACGAGTACGACAGCGTCCAACGATGCCTCTATTTTCCGCAAGTGCTGCGGGACGCGCGGCGAATCGAGGAGTACCACCCAGGTCTCTCACCCAATCAGCCAGAGTGCATGGACAAGCTTGGCGTCTCGCTGGCCCATTGTGAGTCCAAGTGCGAAAACTTCTATGACGCTACCGAAGTCGAGCGAGTCTACTATCCGGAGATGGAGAAGCTCCTGCTGGAGTTCTTCCCGGACGCGACGGATGCGCTCGTGTACAACCACGACGTGTTCGACAAGGAATACGAGGGGGACCGCACCGAGAACCAGGACAACAAGAACCCGGGCGTGAACGCCAACTACGCCAACCTCGTGCACAATGACCTGAACGACAACAGCGGCCGCGTGCGCTGCCGTGAGTTGCTCACGAAGAACCTGCGCAACTTCGGTCGAGAGCAGAACTACACCGAAGAGCAGGCGGACGCAAAGATGTCACGGCGGTTCATGTCGATCAATCTCGCCAAGCCGATGGAAACCGTGCGCCAAAACCCCTTCGTGCTTTGTGCCTGGCCCTCGTTTGCCGACCAGCCCTACATCAACAACTACCGCGTCTACGACGACCGCGTCGGAGAGACCACCCGCTTCACCTACCGACCCGACCACGAGTGGTATTGGCTTCCCGAGCAGAGTCCGACCGAGGTCTCGATGCTCAAGTGCTACGACTCGATCACCGACGGCTCCGTGTCGCGCTGGTCCTTCCACACAGCTTCGATTGATCACACCGCGCCGGCCAACGCTCCCTGCCGAAAGAACCTGGTCGTTCGATCCTACGTCTTCTTTTAAGAAGACTAGACAGCGACCACGTACCCGCACGGTGACCTAGCTGTTTACCGTGCGTGCTCGGAGAGATGCTCGAGCAACATGCGAGTGAGCCTCTCAGGCTCTGCCTGCAAGACGGGCTGATGGACGTCCTCGACGACCTCGAGTCGATAGGGCCCCTTCACCCAATTCGCGTTGGCCTTGATCGAATCGCTTGCCACGTTCTCTGAGCCAGTGGGCCAGATAAAAAGGGTGGGCATCGGCACGGGGTCAAGTCGTTCCTTGAACCACAGCGGAATCGCCCGGTAGTAGTTGTAGACGGCGCGCAGTGCTTCGTCGCTGTCGAGCGCTCGGCGATACGGCTCGCTCTCCTCCGCCGACACGCCCTGAGTGGCCAGCATCGCTTTGAACATGTTTCGTTCGTTGCCTTCCCGGGCGGCCCGTTGGACGTAGTTGAACTTCTCCTCCTGTCCCTCCGCCTTCTTTCGGGTCTTCGACCTTCCAGCGGCGAGCGCCCCGGGATGAGGGATGTTGATGCAGACCAATGTCGATACTCGATCCGAGTGTTTCGCAGCGAGCCACCAGGCCATCGTCGCACCGATGCTCGTGCCCATGAGATGAAAGGGGCACTCGGATCTGCCTAACACATCTGCGATCTCAAGAATGTCCTGTGCGTATTCCTTCAGGTGATAGGCCTCGATGCCCTCGGGCCGGGCGCCCGGACAGAACCCGCGCAGGTCGGGCGCCACGACACGAAATCCCAGCTCAGCCATGGCCGGAATCTGGTGATGCCATTCCCAACGGTTGCGGGGCAGGCCGTGTAGCAGCAACAGAAGGGGGCCTTCTTCAGGCCCATCGGCCAATGCCTGGAAGGTCATGCCCCGCGCTTCAATTTCGATTTCTTTCAATAGAATTCCCCTGATTCTGGTTCAAACGAAGGCCGGGCCGATTCGGTGGGCTTCATTCGCCGCGGAATTCCGGTTTGCGCTTTTCGAGGAAAGCCCTGATTCCCTCTCGGATGTCTCGTGAACGCCCGACGACTTTTTGATTGTGCGCTTCGAGATCAAGCACGCTCTCGAGGGGGAGACCCGCACCTTCGTTCACGGCCGCCTTGGCAGCGCGATAGGCGAGCGGCGCACCGCTCGCGAGACGCTCGGCCAACTCGAAGGTTGCCTTCTCGAGTTCGCCCTCGGGCACGACCCGATTCACGAGCCCGATTCGCAAAGCCTCGGATGCGTCGATGAGATCGCCGAGGTACAGGAGTTCGAGAGCCTTCGCAGGCCCGACGAGATTGCGCAAGAAGTACGAGGCGCCGCCATCGGGCCCAAGCCCGCGGCGAGAGAAGACTACGCCTAGACGCGCCGTGTCCGCGGCAATTCGCAAGTCCGTCGCCAGCGCCAGGCTGCAACCGATGCCAACCGCGTCCCCATTGATGCTGCCAATGACTGGTTTCGGAAGCCGGTGTAGACGAAGCATGCAGCGATTGCCGCGATCGAGAATGTCGTCCATGACGGTCTCGGACAATTTGCCCAGATTCAGCCGCGTATTGTCTGTTTCGCGCCGGAGATCCGCCGGGCGATTGCGGCCCGACTTCCCGACGTTGGTGATTACGCCGCCCGGGCACAGCACCGACACGCCGATGTCATAGCGGGCAAGATCCGTCTTCATCACTTCCGACATGCCGACGACAGCGTATTTGCTGGTGGTGTAGATACTGCCACCGGGAATCGGCATATGCCCTGCCATCGAGGCGGTGTTCACAAAATGGCCGCCTTCGCCGTGCGCCTTGATGCGATTTAGAAAGGTCTGCACGCATGGGGCATCTGATTAACCTTCGTTGCCCGTCGAACCTAGCGCCCGCCAAACACGGGCTTGCGCTTCTCGCGCAGCGCTCGCCTGGCTTCCCTGCCGTCCTCACTCTTAAGCCCGCGCGCTGCGTATGTTAGTTCGTCGCGCAGGTGAGCTTCGAGGTCATCTGGGAGTCCGATCCGAGAGACCAGACGCTTCGTCTGTGTCGCGGCGAGCGGTGCGATCTCGGCAATCTTCTCGCAATAGGCAACAAAGGCCTGATCGAAGCCGTCGGCATCGACGACTTCGCCCACAATCCCCAGCGCCAGCGCGGCGTCGGCATCGTGCATCTTCGGCTCGAGAAAGAAGCGCATCGCCGGCTCGCGTCCGATGGCCGCGGGCAAGGTCCAGCTGAGCCCGCAGTCCGGCGACGTTCCGACACGTGCATAGCCAGGGTGAAAACGGGCGGCCGTGCTGGCCATCCTGATGTCGGCGGACATAGCGAGCGCAAGCCCCGCGCCAACGGCGACGCCATTGACGCCTGCTATGACGGGCTTTTCGCAGGTCACTCGCATACCAGTGACCAGCTGAACCACGATGTTCGAGGTTTCCTCAATCGAGTCAGGTTCGGGATCTCCGGACTTTCTCGGGCTGAGATCCGCGCCCGAACAGAACCCACTCCCGACTCCCGTCAGTGCAACCACTCGAACTTCAGCGTCAGAAGCCGCTTCCTCGAGACCCCGAACAATCGCCCGCGTCAGATCATTAGAGAGCGCGTTCTTCACTTCCGGCCGATTCATCCGGAGGATCCGAACCCCGTTCCGGGTTTCTTCGAGCAGAATGCTTTCAGATGTCGTGGCGGGTTCAGTCATGGCAACCTCCATTTGTGATGCTTGATTGAATCATGCGTGCGCCGTTCGGTGTCCGGCCACGTGTCCTAGAACCCTTCCGTCCTGTGCACGATCTTCCACATCAGACGAGGGAACCAAAGGCGTGCGCGCCAACCGAGCCGGGTGCCACGCCCCGGGAACACCCACAAGTTGTTCTTCTCGAGGGTAACCTCGATGGCGTCGAGCACCTGCTGCGGTTCGATGGGGGGAGCGGAGTCGAACGTCTTTGGCCAAACGTTGTCTTCGGCTTGCTTCAACAGGGGGGTCGCAACGGGAGGCGGGCACACACAGGCGAAGCGGACGCCCTTGTTGCGATTTTCGTGGTAGAGCACTTCGGCAAAGGCCACCACCGCGAACTTCGACGCGTTGTAGGCGCCCAGGTACATGATCGGCACCCAGCCGGCCATCGATGCAAAGTTGATAAAATCGCCGCGACCGCGCTCGAGCATTCCCGGCAATGCGAACTTCGTCACGTTGACGACACCGCCGTAGTTGATGTCCATGATCTTCTGGATGACCGAAACATCCTGATCCATGAGCAGGCCAGTGGGCATGATGGCCGCTGCGTTGTAGACGCGATCGATGGGCCCGAGGTCTTGTTCACAGCGCTTCACCGCGCTTTCCACCGAGGTCGGATCCGTGACATCAGTGGGAATCGTCAGGATACCGTCGTATCCGTCAGCGGTTTCCTTCAACCCGTCGACGTTCACGTCGACGGCAGCGACCAGCTTGCCTTCTGCTGCGAGATTGCGCGCCGCGAGTCGGCCCATGCCGCTACCGCCACCCGTGATCAATGCGACCTTGCCTGAAAATGCCATCTCAATCTCCTTCTTGGGGTTTCCGCCTTGGCGGGTCGAATAACATCAAGAATGTACGTAAATGTGCGCCGAGCGCTCGCGGTCACCAGTCAGAACAGCGGCGAAGTCACAGCGAGTTTCATGGTTTGTTCCCTTCGCGGGCTGACCGGACTCCAGCGGTACGCCCCTCAGCCTGGCCCACCCGCGCGAAACCCTCGCCGAACGGCTCGTCCCGCATTCGCAGAGTTTCCTTGAGGCCGTTCTCCTTGATACTGCGCCCATAGTCGCGGACCGCTTGGGAACGATGCGCGCGAGCATCATTTTCGCCTGCCAGCCTTTGCAGGGTCTGAGCGCCCATCAGCTCGAGCGCGAGATTGGTGACGCGCTTGTTGGCGGCGAGGAGGTCCGGGTCGATCAGGCTGAACCGGTCGGCCAGACCTTCTACCTCGTCTTCTAGAACCTCCGCCGGCACGGCCTTCATGACTAGGCCGATCTTCTCCGCATCGGCCCCTGTCACGGAGTCCCCCGTGAGCTGGAGCCGCTTCGCCCACTGCGGCCCACAGTGGTACATCCAGAGATTGTTAGGCAGGGCGCCCATGGAGCGAGCCGCGGGGAAGCCGATTCGAGCGTCGTCCGCTGCAATTACGATGTCGCAGGCCATTGCAAGATCGGTCCCGCCGGCGAGACAGTTGCCGTGGATTTGAGCGATCGATGGCTTGTGCATTTCCCAGAGCGCGCGGATTCGTCGGTTGCCTTTCTCGATCAGCCAGATGTCGTCGTCGTGGGAGCGGCCGGTTCGATGCCCGGGGCGCTTCGTTCCGCCGAGGGCATTGAGGTCGTAGCCGGAGCAGAACGAGGCCCCCTCTCCTCGCAACACCACGCAGTGCACGGTCTCGTCGTCGTCCGCTTCCCAGAGTGCGTGTTCCAGCTCCTCGAGCAGACGCGGCGTCATCGCGTTATGCGTCTCGGGGCGCGCAAGCGTGATGCGCGCTCGACCGTCCTCGACTTCGTATCGAATCTGTTCGTAGTCCACCTCGCCGTCCATATTACCCTTTCCTTCGCTGCTTACGCGGAAACCGCTATGCGTCTTGTCTGACCCGATAACGCAGGGGCAGCTCCTTCAGACCCACCACGAAGCTCGACTGGATCTGCTCCGGCTCCCCTGCGAGTTCGAGTGAGTCGATTCTACTGACAAGCTCCTGCAGCATTGCGCGCTGCGACGCGCGCGCGAGGTGGGAGCCTATGCAGAAATGTTCGCCGATTCCGAATCCGAGATGTGGATTAGGGTTGCGATCGACGCGGAAAGTGAATGGGTCTTCAAAGACCTTTTCGTCGCGATTGGCCGAACCGTAGAAGAGAACGAGATTGTCGCCCTTGCTGAGCTTCTGGCCGTGGAAGTCGAGATCCTTGGCGACCACTCGCTTCATGTAGTTGACGGGTGAGGTCCAGCGGATGATCTCTTCGACTGCACTCGCGATCAGATCCGGACTTCGCTTGAGCTTCTCGAACTCTTCGGGATTCTGGGCCAAGGCGCAGACACCGCTCGCCAATGCGTTCTTGGTGGTGTCGTGTCCGGCTGAGAACGTGATCAGGTAGTAGCCGACCGTCTCCATCAGGCCCATCGGCTCGCCATTCACCTCGCCGTTGGCAAGCAGACTCGCAAGGTCGTCGGTCGGATTCGCACGCCGATCCTCGATGATCCCGTTAAAGAGCCCGAACAGCTCCATCGCCAACTCTTTCATCGCTTTGGCACGGTCATCGCCCTTGCGCTGCAGATCCGGATCGTCCGCCGCAAAGAGTTCGTTGGTCAGCCTGAGGATCTGGGGCTCTTGCTCCCGCGGTACCCCGAGGATGGTCGAGAGGATGCGAAGCGGATGCGCGGCAGCGATCTCGTTGGCGAACTCGCACTCGCCAACATTGCCGCTTTCGCCCCCACTCGCCCGTTCGACCAGCGTGTCCACCAGATGGCGCGCGCTCCCTTGGACGATTGCGTCAATACGCTCGATGGCGCGCGGCGTGAACCAGGGGACGGCAACCTTGCGGTAGTCGCGATGCTCGGGCGGATCCATGCCAATGATCACGCGCATCTGGCCGATCCCGTCCTCAGCGTTCAGCGCAACCTTCTGTTCGCTGCTTTCCAAGACGATACCGAAACGATTCAAGAAGAGGTCGGGCTGCTTGGAGATCTCGCAGATGTCCGCATGGCGCACCACGGAATAGAAGGAGTCGAAGCCTGGGGGCTCGCAGTACTGCAGTCCATCCAGCTTGCGCAGCTCGCTCCATTGATCATGGGGAACGCCAAGCTCGCCGTACGCTCGCGGTGAGATCAGTTCGAGTCCGCTGATGTCGGTCAATTATTTTCTCCTTGGAGCGCGTAAAGGCGCGCCTCTAGTCCTCGGGCCACTGCGGCAGATCGGTGCTGGCACTGAGCTTCCACTTCGGAGGCCGTCGCTCGAGAAAGGAGCGGACGCCTTCGGCCGCATCCGGCTGCTTCCCCACCCAATCGAGGAGCGACCTCTCCTTGGCCATCGTCTCGCGCGGCGTCTCGGTGACGCCCTCCCAGAGAAGCCGCTTCGCGATGGCGACCGACGCCGGCGCAGCATTCACCGCGACGTCCCGGGCCCACTCCCGCGCTCGGGGCACAACGTCCTTCGCATCCAAGGCCTCAGATGCCACACCTAACACGGCCGCCTCCTCGCCTCGGAAAGTACGCCCGCTCAACAGTAGATCCGCCGCACGAGAGAAGCCGATGACGCGCGGCAGGATCGAGTGCGAGCCTAGCTCCGGGATGATCCCCCGACGCACGAAGGCAAACGCCAGTTTTGCTTCGCTGGCCACGACGCGCAGGTCGCACTGCATCGCGAGCGTGAGACCCACGCCGACGGCGTGCCCGTTAATCGCAGCAATCACCGGCTTTCGCACCTGAAACGCGGCGAGACCGGGAGCGCTGGATGCCGAATTGGCTGCACGCCGGGAGCCATCCACGTTGTCGAAGGTCTTCTTGCCCCCGCTCATGTCTGCGCCTGCGCAAAACGCCTTTCCAGCACCGGTGAGGATCACCGCCCGGATCGCGTCGTCCGCGTCGCAGCGCGCGTAAGCGCTCGACAATTCGGCTCCGAGAGCAAAGTGAAAGGCGTTCATTTTCTCGGGGCGATTGAGAGTGATGGTCGCCACTCCATCTTCCAAAGCGAAGAGGATGTGTTCGTAGGATACTTCGTCAGACATCGGACCTCCCGTTACTCAAAGCGATCGTCGCTCATTGAGCGCGGTCACGTTGGAAAAGAGGATCTTTTCCTGAAGTTCGGCCGGAATCCCTTTGACTTCGTCGAGGATGTCTCGAGGGTGCGCGAGCCCCTCCATGTGGGGCCAGTCGGAGCCGACGATCACATGATCCGCGCCCATGTGCTCGATCACCTCGGCGATGTCGTCCTCCCAGAAGGGGTTGATCCAGACGTGTTCCCGGAAGGTGTCGGCCGGATCGTCCTTGAAGTAATCGCGAACGCGGTCCTTGGTGCGATCGAATGTGCGCAGCAAATCTCCCAGGAATTCGGAGCCGTTCTCGACCGACGCGATCCGCAAGTTGGGGAAGCGTTCAAAGAGCCGGTCGAACACCATGCTGGCGAGAAAGTCGTTGATGTTTCGGGAGCGCTGAAAGTTGGTGACGCTCGGCCGCGGAGCCATGCTGAGTGTGTCGATGCTCTTGGTGTCGTAGCCGTTGCTATCGTTCCGCGTGGCCCCGATATGCGTCACCACGGTGATACCCGCCTCGTTCACCCGTGCCCAGAAGGGATCGAAATCCTTGTGACCTGGATTACGCGGTCCGTTTCGTGTGAACACGGCGCTGGGTCGCATCACCAGGATGCGCGCATCGCGTTCAAGTGCCCACTCGAGCTGAGAGCATGCGAAGTCGACATCGGCCAGCGTGATGTATGGCGAGGTGAAAATGCGGCCCTTGTAGTTGAGCCCCCAATCCTCGTCCAGCCATTGGTTGAAGGCGGAGAATGTGGTGCACAGCGCATCCACGTCTTTTTTCAGCGGCTCCTCGTAGAGGACGCCCAGAGTGGGGAAGAGCCACGCGGCGTCGAGACCCTGCTCGTCCATGCGCGCAATCCGCGCGTCACGGTCCATGTACTCGGGCGGCATTGGCTCAAGCGAGGAGCGGATCAGCTCGACGCTGGTCATGCCGCGCGGATTGCCGCGGAAGAGCTCGCGTAGGACACCCGGCTTCGAGATGGGGTTGAAGGTGGGGTTTCCCGAACGATCGATCTTGCCACCAACCACTTGGAACTTCCGTCCACCCGCGAGCTCTACCCATTCGACGCAGCGCGACTGCATGCGGCGGGGCACGTGACGGGTGAAGGCGTCGTGCGCTTCGTAATAGTGGTTGTCAGCGTCGAAGAGCGGTCCCTGGTAGATCGCCATGCCAATTCCTCTTTCGGTCCGAGCGCGTGATGGAGTAAAGCGCGCCTGCGGCTGAGGCGTACCAATAACTAGTATCATAGATTCTTGGGCCAGCACAGCTTCGGGCCTTTCGCTCGCGGGACGGGAGCATCAAGGAGAGCGACTCCGAAATGCAGGCGCTCCCCCGCTCAGTCGGCGATGCTCGGCTGAGGCGAAGCACAAACCAGACCGCCAAGGGAGCCCAGGTGTCTGAATCCAATTTCCGAGTGATCCCGCTCGATGGCCCGCTCGGCGCGCGCATCGACGACATTGACCTGCGAAAACCGATCGAACCACATTTCGTCGAGAAACTCCGCGAGCTGCTCTTCGAGCACCAGTTGCTCTTCTTTCGCGATCAGGCGCTCGACAACGCGGATCACATTCGATTCGCCTCGTACTTCGGCGAACCAAACGTCTATCCCCTCACCAAAATGCTGGGGAGAGAGGAACCGATCGAGTTCGTCTGGGACGGCCCCGATCGCCGGCCCACCGCCGCCGGCTGGCACACCGACGTCACCTGGTTGCCGGACCCACCGAAGATCGGCGTCCTGTATGCCCAGGTGATACCCGAGCGGGGCGGTGACACATTGTGGTGCAGTCTGTATTCGCTCTACGACGCGCTCTCCGAAGAAGAACGCGTGGACCTGAACGATCTAGAGGTCCATAATGCCGCGGGTCCCTTCTTCATCGAGTTAGTCGTGAAGTCGCTCGACGAGAAGCTCGTCGAGCCTTTCATCGACCAATACGGCGACGGCGCCCGGCACTCCCTGGTCTGCGAGCATTACGTGACGGGCCGGCCGCTGCTCTACCTATGTGGAGGCTTCATGGATCACGTCGTCGGGATGGGTCGATCGGAAGGGCGTGCCTTGCTGCAGCGCCTAATGGAGCGGGTCGACGATCCCAGTTGCCAAATTCGCTGGGAGTGGGCCGTGAACGATCTGGCCATCTGGGACGAACGTTCGACCATGCACCGAGTCGACGCCTCGCACTGGCCCGAGCCACGCCGTATGCGCCGGTGCACCGTCAGCTGAGGTGGAGGTCACGCCAAGCTGATAGGCAGACGCTTGATGCCGCTGATGAAGTTGGACTGAAGTCGTTCAGGCGGACCCGCCAGGCTTACATTCGGAAATCGCCGTAGAAACTCCTCGAGGGTCACGCGCATTTCGAGTCTGGCGATGTGACTGCCCATACAGAAGTGGGTCCCCGTACCGAAGGCGAGATGAGGGTTCGGTTTGCGAGTGATGTCGAAGGCTTCGGGGTTCTCGAAGATGCGTGGATCTCGGTTTGCAGCGCCGTAGTACATCACCACCTTTTCGCCCTTGCGAATTTCTTGATCGCCGATCTTCGTGTCGCGCATCGCGGTTCTCCGAAATTGCATGACCGGTGTCACCCAGCGCAAGATCTCCTCGATGGCCTGCGGAAGCAGAGAGGGGTCGCGTCGCAGTTTGTCGAACTGCTCGGGATGTTCGCAGAGCGCCTGGATGCCCCCCGACAGCGCGTTCCGCGTGGTCTCGTTGCCGGCGATGATGAGCAGAAAGAAATTGACCTGGACCATCATGCGCGAGAGCGGCTTCCCATGCCATTGACCGTTGACGAGACTCGAGAAGACGTCGGTCGACGGCTCTTTCCGGCGCGTTCGAGCCAGGAGTGCCGATTGGGCAAAAATCTGAACCAGCGCGATTCGAGCGCGGAGCAAATTGGCGAAGCCCGGCTCCCCAAAGCTCATGGTTTGATTGGTCCATCGATAGAACCGATTCGTGTACTTATCCGGCACGCCCAAGAAGTTGGTGAGTACACGCAACGAGATCGGCGCCGAAACCGCGTCCACGAAATCACATTCCGATTGCGACTGCAGCTTGTCAAGTGTCTCGCACACGATCTTCCTCATGTGCGCCTCGGTCTCTCGGATCGCCCGCGGCTTGAATTCTGGGTTCATCAAGTTCCGCAGCTCGGTGTGACCCGGCGGGTCCATCTGGATCAGCTGTTCTTTGGCCAGGGCCCGTTCACGCGGATGGAGTTCGTTGAGCGCGGAGGTCCCGGCTGCGGAAGAGAAGAGGTCCGGATTCTTCGACACGAAGACGACATCCTCGTAGCGAGTCAATGCCCAGTAACCGGGGCCGGGCGGAAAGACCGGAATCTTACACTCCCGTTGCCTTTGCACGGGGGCCTGCTCTCTCAGGACTCGGAAATATTCGTGGGGGACCCCATCTAAGAACGTCTTGGGATCCGACAGATCGATGTCGCCGGGACGAAGATCTACCGTCGGCTCGACCGGGGTTGAACCAGGCAGGTTCTGGGCTTTCGAATGATCGGCTGCCGTCATTAAGGGGTTCCTCGGTTTGCGGCCTCGTCCATTCGTGCAACGCCTGGCCTCGCGAGCGAAGGCCGTGGACCTAGGCAGCGCTCAATGATCGGAATCGATCCATGCGACGGGCTGCTTCAGTTCGTCGGGAGCCGTCCGCTCCCAGTAACGCGCGGCGGCAGCCAATGATTTCTCCATGACCGATCGGGCTTCCTCAGGCTCTCCGCTTTCGATCGTCTGAATAAAAGTCTCATAGCTGCGCAACGCCGACCGGCGGTGCTTCTCATCCCAATCCGCGCCCGCGCCCTCGGACATTCGGTGCAGAGCATCAACCAGGATCGCGAGAACCCGATTGCCGGATGCGGTGGCCACGAGGGTCATGAAGCGACGAGCCTCCTCCCGAAAGACATCCGAGTCGCGAAGGCACGTGTGCATTCGGGCAATACTCTCCTGCAGGAGCGCAATGTCCTCGCGACTCGCATTCCCCGCGGCCTCGAAAGCGAGCTGCGGGTAAATGGAACGGCGCGCGTCGATCACCGTATTGAATGTGGCGTCCGTGAATTGAAGATGGAGTGAAAGCACGCTCGCAAGATGACCGGCTCCTGGAACACTCACGACTGGGCCGCCACCGGGGCCGGCCTTGATTCGGAGTGCACCTTGAAGCTCCAGGAAGCGGAGCGCTTCACGAACGGTGGCCCTCGACACACCGTACTTCTCCACCATCCGGTGTTCCGAGAAGAGCTGTTTGCCGGGTCTCAGGCTTCGGCGTCGAATCTCGCTCACGAGCTTGCGGGCGATGCGGACAGCAGCGCGTTCTTGTTTCCGCTCTGTCGCCATACTTCCGTTCCTCCGCGCGTGCGCTTCGATCGGTTGACCGTTGGATAACTAGTATCCTAGTATTGCTCTCCCATGACCTGCCTGCAACGGCCCGGGGAATTCCATGTCCATCGCACTCAATGAAGAACATCAAGAACTCGCCCGCGTGGCCCGCGCCTTTCTGGACTCCCACGATGCACGCGCCGCATCGCGCGCCTTGCTCGAAGAACCAAACGAGCGGCTCCCTCACTTCTGGAAGGAGATGGCCGAACTCGGATGGATGGGGCTCCACATCGACGAATCTCTCGGTGGCCAGGGCTTTGGACTTGCTGAGCTTTCGATCGTCGTCGAAGAGCTGGGCTTCGCAATGGCGCCCGGTCCGTTTCTCCCGACAACGCTCGCCGCCGCACTGCTCGCTGATCACGGCAGCGATGCCACGCGCGGTGCCTTCCTGCCCGCGCTCGCCAACGGCTCGTTAGTCGCAGCGGTGGGCCTCGGCGGGGGTCTCGAACTCCGCGCGGAAAGCAAGCTTCATGGATCCGCAGGGCTGGTGCTAGGCGGCGAAGTCGCGAACCTTCTGCTCGTCTGCGTAGGCGACGATGTCGCAGTGCTCGAGACCGACCAACCCGGACTGACCGTCGAGGCACAGAAGAACATTGATCCCAGTCGTCGGGCTTGTACGGTTGGATGCGACGCTGTCGTCGTCTCCGACTCGAACCTGTTGCGGGGAGCACGCAAAACCCTCGAGCAATTGGCGTGGACGCTCGCCGCCGCTGAAGCCGCCGGCGGCGCCCGGGCATGCACTGAAATGGCCTCGGAGTACGCGAAAGAGCGAAGACAATTCGGCCGGCCCATCGGAACGTTCGGACCGGTCAAGCACCACTGCGCGAACATGCTCGTGGCGACCGAGCAAGCCACAGCCGGCGCATGGGGGGCAGCCCGAGCTGATCTCGACGATGAACAAGCTGAACTCGCGGCAGCCACCGCTTGCTGCCTCGCGCTTCCCGCCTTTGCGTTCTGCGCGAAGTTGAACATCCAGGTACACGGTGGCATCGGCTACACGTGGGAACACGACGCTCATCTCTACCTCCGACGTGCAATCGCACTCGAGGCCTTGATGGGCCCGGTCGGTCGCGCCCGCGAAGATGTCGTCCGCCTATTGGGACGCGGCGTTCGCACCAAGACTACGATCGAGCTACCCCCGGAAGCCGAGGCGTTCCGAGCGGACGTTCGAAGCTTCGTCGACGAATACCGACGGCTGCCGGACCAAGACAAGCGAAAGGCGATCAGTGATTCGGGCTATCTCGTGCCGCACTGGCCCAGGCCATGGGGCCGGGACGCGGGGCCAATCGAGCAGCTCGTGATCGAGCAGGAGTTCAAGGGTGTTCGACGTCCGGACCTTTCGATCAGCGGCTGGAACACCCTGACCATCGCTCAGAACGGAAATGCCGAGCAGCTGGAGCGCTTCGTACGACCAAGCCTCGAAGGCGAGATTGAATTCTGCCAACTCTTTAGCGAGCCGGGTGCGGGATCGGATGCGGCGGCCGTCCAGACCCGCGGCGTGAAGGTCGACGGAGGTTGGCGCGTCTCCGGTCAAAAAGTCTGGACCAGTGGTGCCCAGTTCTGCAACCGCGGCTTTGCGACGGTGCGCACCAACCCCGAGGCCGCCAAGCACGCGGGCATCAGCATGATGGTGATTGACATGCACGGCGAAGGTGTAGAAGTGCGACCCTTGCGCCAGATCACCGGACACTCGCATTTCAACGAAGTCTTCTTCGACCAGATCTTCGTGTCCGACGAAGACGTGGTTGGGCCCGTTGACCAAGGTTGGACGGTGGCCCGAAACACGTTAGGCAACGAACGGGTGTCGATTGGCGGAGGATCGGAAGGCGGCATGCCGGGCGGTCCCGATCTCATCGCACTGCTGGAAAAATTCGCGCCCTCCGATCAGGGTGTCGCCCGGGAGGTCGGCCGCGTACTCGCGGAGTCCGAATCGATCGCGCTGTTGAATCTCCGCGGTGTGATTCGAGCGGTGGAAGGCTCGGAGCCTGGCGCCGAGGCCAATATTACAAAGCTACTCGGCTCGGAAATCGGCCAACGCAAAGGCGCGTTGGCGGCGCAGATCGCCGGACCACAGGCAGCGGTTAGAGAAGGCGAAGAGAAGCGGTTGGGGACCTGGTTGATGGCGACGATGGGCGCGTCGATTGGCGGGGGAACTTCCGAAATTGTTCGCAACCAGATTGCCGAGCGTCTGCTCGGCCTGCCCCGAGACCCGCTCATCAAGTAGACGGCGCCCATCGCGCCCAGTCCATGACGTCCTCGCCGGGTCGCGCGGACGTCCGTTTGGTTTGGAAGGAGACGAACTTCATGGCGAACGACAACGAAGAAAAGAAGACCACGCCTCACCGAATGGTCAAGTGGTCGCCCCCCTATCGACGCGAAAATGTCGAAGAGCCCGAATTCGATCTGATCGAAATCGAACGCGACGGTCCAATCGGCCGGATCATTCTCAACAGCCCCGAGAAGCGCAATCCGCTCGGCTACGAGCGACTGCTGCAGATCGAAATGGCGGCCAAGCTCCTGGAGCTCGACCAAGAGATCCGCGTCATCATCATCAAGGGCCAGGGTCCGTGCTTCTCTGGCGGCTACGACATGACGCCCGTCAAGAAGGGCGAACGCCAGCGCAACATGCCGCCGGGCGGCTACATCGATCCTGCACGCGACCGGTTGTGGCAGTCCTATGACCTGGAACACGCACGTGTGTACATGACGCTCTTCGACTTGCAAAAGCCAGTGATCGCACAAATTCACGGGGCCTGTCTCGCGGGCGCGACCGAACTCGCCGGCTTCTGCGATCTCCGCGTTGTTGCCGACGATGCCAAGATCGGCTGGCCGGTGGGTCGCAACTGGTCGCCGGGCAATCTCCAATACATCCCGTGGCTCGTGGGAATGACTCGAGCCAAGTACTACATGTTTACCTGTGAACCCATGAACGGCATAGAGGCCTTCGAGGCGCATTGGGCCTCCGAACACGTCGCCGCCGAGCAGCTCGAAGAACGCACTGAAGAATTGGCGCAGCAGATCGCACTTACTCCCACCGACCTCATCATGATGACCAAACGAAGCATCAACCGACAATTCGAGATCATGGGCTTCCGCACCGGCATCTCGGCCAGCGTCGATCTATTGGCCGTGGCAAGCTTTCGTGAACAGGGCCTCTATGCAAAAAGGTCGGACCAGGGTGGGGATGGCGGGGATGAGTTCATGGAGCGCTCGCATCGCGACGGGCTCAAGTCGGCGATGAAGTGGCGAGAAGAGACCTTCGGAAACCGTTACCGCGATACCGATGGCGATAGCGCCCCGCCGAGCGCCGAGGAGGACTAACGTGGTCAGATCGACAAAGAGGGGGATGCCATGAAACTTGGATTGATGCTCGGATACTCGGGCGCCGAGATGACGATACCTGTAGAGCTGGTGCAGCAGGCCGAGGCGCTCGGATTTGATTCGGTCTGGACGGCCGAGGCCTACGGCTCCGATGCGACTTCTCCGCTGGCCTATCTGGCAGCCGTCACGAAAAGGATTCGACTGGGAACGTCGATCATGCAACTCGCGGGACGCACTCCCGCCATGGCCGCTATGCAGGCCGCGACCATCGACGCACTGTCGGGGGGCGACCGGTTTATTGCCGGGCTCGGAGTCAGTGGACCGCAGATCGTGGAAGGGTGGTACGGCCAGCCCTGGGGCAAGCCTTATTATCGGATCCGGGACTACGTCACGATCATGCAGAAAATCTTCGCGCGTGAAGAAGGGCTCACCCACGACGGCAAGGAAATCTCTCTCCCCTACCAGGGAGAGGGCGCCATGGGGATTGGCAAACCGCTCAAGTCCATTCTTCACATGAACCCGAAGATCCCCATCTGGCTCGGCACCGGTAGCGAGAGCAATGTGAAGCTCACCGCCGAGATCGCGGACGGTTGGTTCCCGCTGGCCTTTGTGCCCGGCATGATGGATCTCTATCGCCCGTGGCTCGAAGACGGCTTTAGGCGTGCCGGCAATGGCAAGTCATTCGCTGACTTGGAGATTCAAGCCGGGATCTCCGTCGTCGTGACGGATGATGTTCAGAATGCGCTCAACCGGATGAAGCCGGGAATCGCCCTTTACGCAGGCGGCATGGGGCATCGCGACAAGAACTTTCATAACGATATGATGGTTCGCAGAGGCTATCCCGAAGCAGCCGAAAAGATTCAGGAGCTGTATCTCGCAGGTCGCAAACGCGAGGCCATTGAAGCCGTGCCGGACGATTACTGCGACGAGCAGGCTCTCATCGGGCCGCCCGAACGAATCCGAGATCAATACAAGCTGTGGGAAGACAGTGGCGCGACAGGCTTGACGCTCTCGTCCCGGCGGATCGAAGCGCTCGAGCTGATGGCGGAGCTCACGGGAAGTCGCGACCGCGTGGCCTAACACAGAGGAACGACTGCCCTAACCCGATGCTCGTTGTGAAAGCCGGGTCAGGCACTCCGCCGCTGGTTCAGCGCCGCCGTGTTGTCACGTAGGATCTTCTGCTGGTCGGCCAACGAGATGCCATCAAGTTCGTCGAAGATATTGCGCGGATGTTCCATGCCTTCCATGTGGGGCCAGTCCGAGCCAAAAATCACACGGTCCGTACCCATGTGGCCCATCACGTCCAGGATCTTGTCTTCCCAAAACGGGTTGATCCAAACGTGCTCACGGAAGAGCGCGGCGGGATCTTCCTTGTAGTAGTTGGGCATGCGCGCCTTACTCTGTTCGATCTTGACGAATAGATCGCCGAGAAAGCCCGAACCGTTCTCGATCGACGCCACTCGTAGGTTTGGAAACCGCTCGAAGAGTTTGTCGTACGCAAGGGTCAGCAGAAAGTCGTAGATCGCGCGCTCCGGGATGAGTCCTGCGACCGAGGGCTTGCGCCCGCCGCCAAGCACTGCGAGGGCTGCATTGCCGCCATAACCGTTCGCCGTGTAACCATTGCTGCCAACGTGGGCCACGACCGTGATCCCCGCTTCGTTCGCCCGCGCCCAAAACGGATCGAACTGCTCGTCGCCGGGAGAGCGCCAGCCATCGCGTGTCTGCACGGCGGAGGGACGCATCACGATCACACGTACGTCACGCTCGAGCGCCCACTCGAGTTCGCGACAAGCCCAGTCGACGTCGGCCAAGCTGATATACGGAGCGGCAAAGAGTTTGTTCTGATACGCAAAGCCCCAATCTTCTTCGAGCCAGCGGTTGAAGCCTTCGCACGTGGCGCATAACGCCTCGGTGTCATTGCCAAGCGCCTGCTCGTAAAGAATTCCGGCAGTCGGGAAGAGCCAGATCCCCTCGAGGCCCTGCTTTTCGATCCGCTCGACGCGGACGTCGCGGTCCATGTACTCAGCCGGCATCGGCTCGAGAGAGGAACGAGTCAGCTCGATGAAGCTCTTGCCTTCCGGGTTGCCCTGGTAGTACTCGCGCAACACGCCAGGCTTAGAGATTGGGTTGAAGGTCGGATTGCCCACCGCATGGCTGAGTTTGCCGGCGACCAGGTGGTAGCGTTTGCCGTCCATTTCGACCCACTGCACGCAGCGCTTTTGCATCCGCTTGGGCACATAACGCGTGAAGGCGTCCTCGGCTTCGTAATAGTGGTTGTCGCAGTCGAAGAGCAAGCCGTCGAATTGTTCCATCGAATCTCCTTGCACGGCGCGGAATCGCTCGTGGCGACTTCCCGTTTCTTAACTAGTATAATAGTTACTCCAGCCCGAAAATCCATGGACCCAACAGGTCGCCAGGAGGCAGAGCATGTACCCGGGACACCACGCCCAAACCTCCCCTGACAAGGCGGCCGTCATCTCCGCGGAGACCGGCGAGGTGATCACCTACGCCGAACTCGATGCGAGGTCCAACCAGCTGGCCCAGCTCCTGTGGGCCGAGGGGCTTCGGCCCGGCGACCACATCGCTGTCTTCATGGAGAACCACCTCCGCTACTTCGAAGTCGCATGGGCCGCGCTCCGGTCCGGCCTCTACCTCACCACCGTCAACCGCTACCTGACCGCACCGGAAGCGAGCTACATCGTGGAGGACTGCGGCGCGCAGGTGCTGGTCTCCTCGCGTGTTCTGCACGAGGCCGCGGCAGCCATCCCAGAGCAGGCGCCGAATTGCCGACGGTTTCTCGTGGTCGACGGACCGCCCGCCGGCGCATCGGATCGCTTCGAGAACTACGAATCAGTCTTGAAAGACCATCGCCGTGAGCCCCTCGCCGAGGAGCCACTCGGCGAACTCATGCTGTATAGCTCGGGCACAACCGGACGACCCAAGGGCATCACGCGTCCGTTATCGAAGCGGCCGGTATCGCGGGGCCTCGCGATGGCCGTCACGCTCAAGAGACTCTTCAGCGTCGACTCGAATTCGGTTTATCTATCCACGGCTCCCATGTACCACTCGGCGCCGATCGGTTTCTGTACCGCAGTGCAATCGATCGGCGGCACGGTCGTCATGATGGAACGCTTCGACGCCTTGGATGCTTTGCGGGCTCTCGAAAAATACGCCGTCACACATAGTCAGTGGGTTCCGACCATGTTCACACGCATGCTCAAGCTCCCGGAAGAAGAGCGCGCTGGCTTCGACCTTTCCGCGCAGCGTATTGCAATCCACGCCGCCGCGCCCTGCCCTCGCAAGGTCAAGGAAGAGATGTTTGCATGGTGGGGGCCGATCCTGCACGAGTACTACGGGGGAACCGAAGGGAATGGCCTGACCTACGTTGGGCCCGAGGACTGGCTGGCACATCCCGGGACCGTTGGCCGCGCGGTGTTGGGCAAACTCCATATCTGCAACGAAGACGGCGCCGAGCTGCCTAATGGCGAGCCGGGCCTCGTCTACTTCGAATTGAACAAGACGACCTTCGAGTATCACAATGACCCCGAGAAAACGCGCAGCGCACACCACCCGAAGCATGCCGCGTGGACCGCGCTTGGGGACGTCGGCTATGTCGACGACGACGGCTTCCTCTACCTGACCGATCGGGCATCGTTCATGATCATCGCGGGCGGAGTCAACATTTATCCCCAAGAGATCGAGAACGAATTGATCATGCATCCCAAGGTGGAGGACGTGGCCGTGATCGGGGTTCCGCATCCGGACTTCGGCGAAGAGGTCAAAGCAGTCGTTCAGCCCATTGCGGGTGTAGTCGGCGACGCCGCGCTGGCGGAGGAACTCATCGCCTACGCCCGAGTGTGTTTGGCAGCTTACAAGTGTCCGCGATCCATCGATTTCGACGAAGACCTCCCGCGCCTTCCCACCGGCAAGTTGTACAAACGACTCCTGAAAGATCGCTATTGGGGCAACAAGCACAGCCGGATTGTCTAAGGCCTGGAGCTCAGCTCGCTTGGTAGTCATGTAGAATGTTGCGATGGACCGATTCTATGGCCAATTCGTTGCGCGGGCCGTGCCGTCCCGTGCGGTTATCGTGACGGGATGGCGAATTCGCGGGTCAGTCTCGTGCTTGGTGGTGGTGTCGTCGGTGGCGCCTTTCACGCCGGGGTGCTCGTGGCACTCGAGGAGTTCGCGGGCTGAGATGCGCGCACCGACGAGTACATCGACGCAATCAAAACACTCTGGACCGAAACGAACCCGACGTCCTCGGGAGACACCGTCCAGTATGCAGGCATCGACGCTCAACCACGCCCGGTTCAAGATCCACACCCACCGATCCACATCGGCGGACACAGTCCGCCTGCGCTGCGACGCGCAGTTCGTCGCCGCAACTGCTAGTACGGCCTTTTCGTCGATCGCGAACACCCCACGACCTACTTGAAGAAACTGAGCGAAGTCGAAGCGGCGGACGGACGGGACGCATCGCTCGGCCGGCTCGAGATCTCAATCACACCGCGGCCGCGCGCGACCGTCGACGATGGTATTCGCTATCGCGACATGGGCGTGGACCGCTTAACCTAGCTTCCCGATGCGCGAGATGAAGACCGATTGATGCGCTGGATCGACGAGACGACGAATTCGATGCTCCGGCAGGCGAAGTAGAAATCATTCGGCGCGGAGGGCATCTGGGAAACGCGGGACCTCGAGAGACCGAGTACAATTCGCCGACTCAACCGCGGCATTGGAAAACGACTGAAATGAACCGACGCATGGCACGCATGTTCCTACTGGCAATTCTTCTCGTTACTTTGAGCGAGAGTCTGATTCTGCATTGGACAGGCCTCGCGTTTAGAGGAGACGGGTTCGATTGGGCAGTCGGATCGCTCGTCATCCTCGTCATCGGCGCGCTTAACATGGCCCTCTTTCCAGTTGCCCGCAGTCGCATGCACGCAAAGGGCCTCGGACTCGTGCTCAGTCGTGTCTGGATACTCGGAAGCGTGGCCGCACTGTTAACCGGCCTGATGCTCGCGACGGTATTCGCCCTGCTCTACAGCGGAGGCTGGATCTTTGCCGCGGAGGACGCGCGCGATATAGGGATTCTGTGGCTCGGGGGATTCGTGGTGACGCTTGGACTCGGTGCCGGATTGTGGGGCGCCACAGTCGGGAATCATCGTGTACGCGTCGATTCGCTTTCATTTTCGCTGCCGAACTTCCCAAGCGAACTCGCACACATCAAGTTGATCCACATAACAGACCTGCATATTGGCCCGCTTCTCAGCTCCGATCGGCTGGCGCGCTTCGTTGCACGCATCAATGAACTCGAGGCCGATCTGATCGTCATCACGGGTGATCTCTTCGACTTCAGCCCCGACTATATTGAAGACGGCTGTCGTGGTCTCGGAAAGCTCGAAGCGAAGAATGGCGTCTACGCTGTGCTGGGAAATCACGATCACTATACGGGGACCGAAGAAGTTGCCGCGGGGCTTGCCAAGTTCACGTCGATTCGATTACTGCGTGATGAATGGGAGAAGATCGACGTCGACGGTGGATCGCTGGTGATGGCCGGACTCGAAGACCCCCAGACGATCAACTGGATGGAAAGGAATTCGGAGAGCCCGGTACTCGAACGCCTGTCGCGAGAGATCCCTCGTGAGCATCCGTGTGTCTTGTTGGCGCATCGGCCCAGTTTCTTTCAGCAGGCCGAGCGACTCGGCTTTCCCCTCGTGCTTTCGGGACATACCCACGGCGGCCAGATCGCCCTTCCCTTCGCGACGAACCACAATGCTTCTCGAATGATTTCCGATCAGACGCGCGGCATCTACCAGCGCGGCGATTCGACGATGTACGTGAATCGCGGCTTGGGAATGGCCGGACTGCCGCTGCGACTCAATTGTCCGCGCGAGATCGCACTCATCCGGCTGACCGCCTAGCAAACTGACTTAAGCGCTGCGGCGGCCGCGGCCCCTGCGCTTGTGCAGCTGATAGGCCCCAATGCCGATCACGAGCACAACTGTCGCCGGCACCTGGTAGATGCGGATGAACTCGAGAAATCTCATGATCGACCCGCTGATGGAATCCGCGAGCCAGACGTAGAGACTCAGCCGAAACGTGATCCCCACGGTCGCCGTGACAAAGAAACCAAACGGACGCATGCGCGCCACCCCAGCAACGCAGGCCATCGCACCTTGCGGAAAGACAAAAACAGCAAGATAGGACCATCGCTGAAAGAATCTCTCTAGCCAGCGAACCAAGTGGCCGGCGCTCACGGAACGCTGTTCGAGCCAGACCAAACCAGGCTCGCCAATCGATCGCCCCAGGAAATACGAGACGGCCGTAAAGGTCAGTGTGCGCAACCCACATACGAGCAGCACGATCGGTGCACCGACTAATGGGGCGACCAGGATCACATGGCGGCTGAGCGGACTGATCCCGATCAGGACGAGCGGATAGTTGTTGACCAGGTAAGGCGACGTGGCCACGCCGATCCAAGTGCCGACCGTCAACGCCCCTAACATCAAGAGACATACACGAACGATTCTGCGATCTCGGGCGTTCTGGTCCGCGGCCGACGGCACCGCGGCGGCCCGATCGCTCGGGTCATTCAACTCTGAATCGGATTTCGCGGTGTCGAGTTCAGTCAAGGTCTGATTCCACTCTCGGGCTGAACGGACACGGGCGGGCTCGACGAGGATAGCGCGGGACCCAGCAAGAGATCAATCGCGTCGATGCTCTGTTCGAGTGTCCTCACTCAATCGAGGCCGTGTCCGTGAACAGCCATAGCAACGCGACCACCGTGAACATCGTTCCGCCACCAAGCGAGATTGCGACACCCGGCCCGAACGCCCCGCTCATCAGCCCCGCAATTAACGAGCCGATGGGAGCGCCCGCGATCAGGCCGAGTTGGTAGATCGAAAGGACGCGTGCGAGATTGGCTTCGGTCGCCTTTTCCTGGAAGACCGCTCGCGAGAGGTTGATGAAGACCGAACCCGTGAGACCCCAGCAAAGGGTCAAGGCCAGAAACCATCCCCACGACCATTGGAGTCCGATCCAGCCAAGCAGTATCGAAGCGATCATCAGGGCGATCATCGTCGTGCGGATCTTTAGACGAATGACACTACGGCGGCGCAGCGTGAAGGAACCGATGATGGTCCCCAATGGAAAGAGCATCAACACAATCGCTAACGCCTGAGCTCCTCCTTCGTAGACGTCTCTTACCAGGATCGGGAAGATGACCACAAAGGGGCCGATGAAGAACAGTCCAACGCACGCGACGAGAATTCCCATCGAGCGCAGCGCCGGGTCGCCTGCAACCTCGCGAACTCCGGCCATGATCTGGTGCCAGCGACTATCGGTCGATCTTTGTGCCCCCAGGTGAACACTCTTGACCGGCACACCCGGCAGTCGCGATGCGAACCAGACTCCACTCAACAGAACAACCGACTGGAGTCCGAGGATCGTCGGCGTTCCGACCCATTCGATGACACCAGCGGCCAGGGTCCCCGTGATCTGCGCACTGAATTGGACCACCGTCATAAGCGTGACGGTCTGGAGCATCATCGTTCCAGCAACGCGGGAAAGCAGCGAGTCTCGTGCCGGCATTAAGAAGGCGTTGATCACGCCGATCGCCACGCCGTAGGCGATGACGCTGGCGATGCTGAGCTGGCCTACGAGAATCACGATTGCAAGCGAGATCGGCGGTAGCACGGCGACTACGTGCAATCCGGTCAGCAGGCGCCGAGGTTCGATGCGATCGGCGACCACGCCACCAACGATCAAGAGAACCAGTTGCGGCAGTGCCGAAGCGGACTGTGCGAAGCCGACCCACTCGGCGCTCGCGCGCAGCTCACCGACGATCAGCCACGAAAACAACACCGACTGCATGCCGAAGGAGGCAAACCAGGACGCAACCACCGCGTTGAACCATCCGCGACCACGTACGCCAGAGTTGGGTGCGGCCGGCATCGGAGCCCATTCTCCTTTTCTTGGCGAATCGCCCATTCGGAAATGCCACTCAACCGGACGGCTACGAAAACCTAAAGTGGGCTCAACAAACGCGTGTGCTGAGTCGAAGGTCGCGGAGTATCCATCTGGGATCGCGCACGACGGCGCGACCTCAGTTCACTCGATCGTCTTTGGATAGTATTGGCCGGGTTCGAGCTCCGCGACGTTGTCGTTGAAATTTGTGTCGAAGGGCCAGTCGGCTTCCTCGCCAGGCAATGGCGCTTGCGAAAACCGGCCGATCTCACCGCCGCCCGCGCGTTCGTTGCCGACGAGCGACCAGGCTTGACGTTTATACGTCCAATTTTCGGGTTGGAGCTGATGGCACTCGTTGAAATGGCGGATCGCGGCGTCTCGTTCGCCGATTCGCCAGAAGTGATTGGCGAGCTCGAAGTGAGCGGCACCCTCTGATTTCTCAAGTGGACGTGGTTGGGACGCGTCGACCACGTGGTTAGGCGGCATCGCGAAGGCGCTGCTGGCACCGTTGCGGGCCCAGTCGCGGATCGCATCAGGATAGGAGTCTCGGACCTGTCCGCTTCCAAGAAGTTTCATCAGATCGGGTGGCTTCGGTCCGCCCTCGTCCTTTGCTGCCGCAGCGGCCTTGGCGGCTTCCGCCATGCGCTCGGCCATCCGTTTCGCGAAGGACTCTGGGTAGTGCATCGGGCCGGGCCAGCCTGGTTCGGCCGGGCGAACGATGATGCCCTCTTCGTCGATCCAAATCACATTCGGGATGTTGACCACGCCGAAGAGCGCGTCGAGCTTATGAGTCGGATCAAGCAGCGACGGATGCTCGGGCGCGGCGGCCTCAATGAACGGCCGCGACGCTTCCGGATCACTGAGTTCGAGGGAGACCGTCACGATTTCGACGCCAAGGGGATGGAGTTCCGTGCGTAATGCCTGCCACCCGGGCAGGTCAAAGCGGCAGCCTCAATACGGCGCCCAGGAAACGATCACGACTTTCTGTCCGCGCAGCGATGAAAGATGAAACGCCTTGCCGTTCAAGTCGGGGAGGACCAAATCGGGCGCTTCGGCGGTGACAAGCGCGCGACCGTTCAGCGACTCGGGCCCGAGAGCCCAAACCCCGTGCTCGGCATCATGTACGAGCGCCATCCCCAGACTCTCAGCCGCCCGGGACAGTTCAAAGCCGCCCGCGAGCGGTACGCACACCTCGCCCTTACAAGCTCCCTCGGGTTTGATCGCCCAGCCGGTCTCGGCCTGAAATGTGTTGGTGTCGATTTCGAGTTGACTGAGGATCATTGTGGAGTCCTTCTCTTGTCTAGTCTTGTTGATCGCATAACGGATAGGCCGTTCAGCAGAAGATCCGGCTCACCGGACCGCCAAGATTAACAGAACGAGCTGAACAAGGGGTTTGGTGGGCTGCGCCCCCTGGCTGGACGGTTCCAGAACTGGGATTCGGGGATCCCGCCACGTTTCTGCATCAGGCGGTGCGCTTCGATCCGCAGATCGCTTACGATCCCCCAAGCTTGCTTCCCATCGAAATCGTGGTGAAGGAACTCGTCAACGGCTTGCGGCCGCTGCGATCGAAGCCGACGATCTGTCCTCTGTCTAAGAGACTCTCATAGCTTGAGCGTCCGATTCGCTGGTCGGGTCACCGTATAATGGATGGTATTCGCCAAGGACGGTCTTGGCACTCAAAGCTGGAGAACGCGTGCCCGATTTCACTCTGATTCAAGCCGCCCGTAGCCTGCGAGAACTCATCGAATCCGAAGCCGACGAGATCGAAGCGACTTGCAACATCACCAGGCCCGTCGTCGATGGGATCGAGAAGGCCGGGCTCTTTCTCTTGAGCACACCCAAGGAGGTGGGAGGTCTCGAGGCGGACGTCGATACGGTCATTGCTGTCTGCGAGGAGCTCGCCTACGCCGATGGCGCCACCGGCTGGGCGATCGGCCAGAATACGATCACGGGCTCCTATCTCTCCTACATCGATCCGGCATACGCAAAGACCTTCGCCGCGATGGGCGCCGGCGCCGGACACTTTGCGCCCATCGGCGTCGCCCACGAAGAAGATGGCGGATATCGCGTCTCCGGGAACTGGCAATTCGCGAGTGGCTCCGGGCATGCCGGATACATGGGCGGCGGTGCGGTCATCATGCGCGATGGGATGCCCGCTCCGATCGGTGAAGACGGAGCGCTGCCGCTGGTCGGCTTTTTCGTGCCCGCCGAGGTCGCGGTGCTGAAGGGCAACTGGGACACAATGGGGCTGCGCGGAACCGGGAGCTGCGACTACGAGATCCCTGAGACGTTTGTTGAGGAAGGCGCGACCTGGAACATCGACATGGGATACGCGCCGCATCAGAGCGGCGGCGCAGCCTTCGGCCTCGGCCCCCAAGCCTATGGCAGCATCGCCACGTCGGCCTGGGCGCTCGGAGTCGCCTCCCGCGCACTCTTTGAAATCGCAGAAATTGCCAAAGCGGGCCGCACTCGACTCGGCTCTCTCCCGCTTCGCGAGCAGGAAGAATTCCAACGCGACTTTGGCCTTCATCAAACGGCCATCGACGCGGCGCGCATCCAGATCTCGACCATCTACAATCGGGCCGTCGAGCTCATCGACAGCGGTGCGTCGGATGCGGACTGCGCAAACGCCGTACGCCAGTCGAAGGCCCACGCCAACACCGTCGTCAAGCACGTCGCCAAGTCGGCCATCGTCTTCGCCTGGGAAGCGTCGGGCAGCGCGGGCATGCGCAATCCGAGCCGTCTCCAGAGATGCTTCCGCGACATCTACATCGGCGCGGGGCATCAGGTCTTCGACGACCGTTCATATCGCGAGGCCGCAAAGGCGGCGCTCGGTCTCGAACCGTTGCCCTTCTAGTTGTCGATCGCCCTCGTCGTATCCATCACGATCAAGTCACCATGGAGAATGACGAGGTCTCGGGCCTATACCCGGGAAAGTTGATTCGGGGCGCCCAGCATTAGCGCACAGACCTGCTCGTTGGAGGTGCTAATCGGAGGCACTACCCCGAAAAGTCGGCCGCGCTGCTCTTGGCCATCTCCTCGAGGAACCATTTCGGAAACTGGCCGACAAAGCTAGACACGTCCCAGTAGTCGCTCCAACGAGAAATCTTTCCGTCCCGCATCTCGTGCAGCGTGCAAAACTGATGGGAAACCTGCTCCCCCGATTTGAACGTCCATTCCTCGGTGTGATCGAGGAAGACGACGTCACCCTCGCACACCATGTGGTGCACTACATGCTTGTGGTCGCCGAGGTGATCGAACGCGATCCGAAGCCTCTTCACGACATTCTCGGGATCGCGAGCGCCCGGATCTTCGGTGGGCACGTCCTCGTAGTGGATGTCCTCCGTAAGGCAGCTCTTCAGCGTCTCCCAGTCCATGACAGTCAGGGCATCCCACATTTTCGTGACGACGGCTCGGTGCTCTTCATTACTCATCGGGCTCTCCAATCCATGGTTTCTGCGGGACATCGCCCGGGCTCGAGCGAACTAGGACTGTAACGCGAGCGGACCGTTTCGGGGCAGCTCAGGGAACTGACGATGTTCAGTGAAAGTCTCTGCAACTGCAAACTCAATGCCGGCGGGCGTTGGGCGGCGTCTGGGGGAGCTCGTCCCAGGGAGTTGATCCCTGTTAGGCCGAAAAAAATTCAGGAGAATAGACTAAGGTCGGACTCTCGGGCAGCATCCCACCCCAGTCAGGCCAGGGTCTGGCCCGGAAGCAGCGGAGGCATCGGGCAGCCAAGACTGTCCCCGATCGCACGGAAGAGTTCCGCCTCGGAGTCAGCCACCTCGCCGTCTGCGGCGATGACCTGTGCGCAGGCGCGCAGCACCAGTTCCTTCGCCCTCGAATCGAGTGACGCCGCCAACCCCAGTGCCTCATCGAGCGCCGCGAGGCCAACCTTGTCGTCGTCCAGTAGTCGCAGTTCAGCCTTAACGAGAGTGCGACCCGCGCTGGCCACGGACTCCCGCATCGCGCTCTCAGACAGATTCCCGAAACGTGCCAACGTGGAGAGAATCGTTTCCAATACTTGCTGTAGCTGATGCTTCGATCGCAATCGGCGTGCTGGCCGGTGCACACCCTCGAAGTTAGGCGCGAGGTGTGTGAGCAGAATTCGCTGCAACGCCCACTCAAAGAGGTCTATACGTTGATCGGCCTGCACGAGATCCTGCACGACGCCTCGGAAGCCCTCGTATTGCGAAGCCGAGAGGTCGCGCAGCGCGGGCAGGACGAGGTCGATGAGAGGCAGGCGATGAGCGCGGCCAAGGCGCTCCACCTCGGGCAGCAGCTTACGCGTTAGTTCGGGAACCCCGCGTTCGCCCTTTGCGTCGATGATGTCGATCTGGAGCTTGCGCGATTCGGGATCCGCATCCATCAGCAGCGCATAGACGACCGCGCGCGCCGCATAGGGATCGTGGGCGGCCTCTTTCACCGCGGGCGGCAGTTCACGCAACAGCTGCACTGCATAGGCGAGGTGCGCCGTCGAGATGCGCCCCATCTGATCGACCGCACTCCCAGCGAACGCGGGGGCAACACCTCCGCCCGCGAACCCGGCCGTTGCGGCCCCGGAAGACGGCGCAGCCTCCGAACTGATCTCGGTCATCTCACCTTGCCAGCTGGGGTCGAGAATCTTGATGCGCTCGGCCAGCGGCGGATGCGTCGCGAAGAGAGAGTTGAACCCGGATCGGAGCGCTTGTCCGAAGAAGAGGTGGCTCGACTCTGGTGCCGCAGCGCTCTCCATGTGCGAACCCGCATCGAATCCGCCGATCTTTTTGAGCGCGCCGGAAATGCCGTCGGGATTGCGGGTGAACTGGACCGCCGAGGCGTCGGCCAGAAACTCGCGCTGACGACTCACCGAAGCCTTGATTAGGTTGCCGAATAACGTGCCAATAAAGCCCAGGGCCATCAGAGCGATGCCACCTGCCACCATTGCCATCGCCGAGTTGTCCTTGCTATTGCGTCGCGAGGCCGCGCCGGCCCACAGCGAGGAGCGCAATAGGAAGTAGCCGACCATGCCGATCACGAGGATGCCGTAGAGAACGCCCATCAGACGGATATTGAGCCGAATATCACCGTTCATGATGTGGCTGAACTCATGCGCAACGACGCCCTGTAGCTCATCGCGAGAGAGCTGCTCCGCACAACCTCGGGTAATCCCGATGACCGCATCGCTCGGACTGAAGCCCGCCGCGAAGGCGTTGATTCCACCCTCGTGATCCAGGAGGTAGACCGCCGGCGTGGGGATCCCCGAAGCGATCGCCATTTCCTCGACGACATTCAGGATTTTTCTCTCAAGGGGTGCATTCGAATCTGCATGCAAGAGACGACCGCCTAATCCCTCGGCCACTACGCGACCACCGCCTGAGAGTTGACTAATGCGGTACAAGCTCGCGCCGCCGACGACGACAAGAGTGAGAAGACCGACGTGAAGCATCAATAGAGGATCGAGCCACACGATCTCGAAGACCAACTGGTCGGTCCTTGGGTCCGTACCCCGAAAGCCGGTCGCCACTGCTGCCAGCACATAGAGACCGAGAACGAGGGCGACGACCGCGAGGCCGAAGAGAAAGACCAGCCGCGTCGTGTGGCGGCGCGCCCGATCCTGCTGCTCGAAGAATTGTGTAGCCATGATGCGGTGGATGGATCCTTGAATGGGGGGAGGACTGGGGCGCTATCGGGGCGTGCCTAGAAGGACACCTTCGGCGCCTCGGCGATCGCTTCGCTGTCGAACTCAAGAAAGGCCGCGTCCTGGCTGTGGCCGAACATGCCCGCAAAAATGACCGCCGGAAAACTCTGTTTAGCCGTGTTGTAGAGGGTGACCGCATCATTGAAGGCCTGACGCGCGAAGGACACTTTGTTCTCGGTCGAGGTCAACTCCTCTGTCAGCTGCTGCATGTTCTCGCTCGCTCGGAGATCGGGATACGACTCCGAGAGCACCATTAACCGTCCCATCGCTCCGGTGAGTGCACCCTCGGCTCCCCCGAGCGCCTTCATCGCCGATGGATCGCCCGGCGCTCCCGCCGCCTTCTCGAGCCCGCCCACCGCCTGGTTGCGAGCCTGGATGACGGCTTCGAGGGTCTCGCGCTCATGGCTCATGTAGCCCTTCACTGTCTCGACCAGGTTTGGAATCAGGTCGTGCCGGCGCTTCAGCTGCACTTCGATCTGGGCAAAGCCGTTCTCGTAACGATTCTTTAAGGCGACGAGTCGGTTGAAAATACCGACGGCGTACATCGCCATCACGATGGCCAACACGGCGAGGATCGCGAGAAAGAGGGCAGCTCCGGACATGACGGGTCTCCAATGCAATGGGCTTGAGGTCGTGGCGGGATTCCAGCCGGCTCGGCACGGAAGCTAGCAGGTCACTTGATGAACCCTGCATCCAGGCAGAAATACAGACTCCAGCCCGGGCGACCCTCCTTTGATTGTTGAGTAAGCCTCTGGCAGAAGAACGGTTGAGCCGGAGGGATCCGATTGATCGACGGCTTGCACTGCCTCTCAAGGGCTCACCCGGTGTACGTTTGAAGCATGACGAAAAGCAAAGACACGAAACCGAAGGAAAAGAAGGAGAAGTCAGGCTTCCAGCCAGCCCTTCATGACGCATGATGGCGGAATCCATTTCAGCCGCGCCCTCGCATTAGGTTTCGGTGTCAGGTTTCGATCGTGTTCCGCAGTTCGAATTTAAGGACCTTGCCCGTCGCGGTGCGCGGTAGCTCAGAGACGAAGGCGACGTGTTGCGGATGTTTGAAGCGCGCTAGTCGAGGCTGGCAATGGGCGAGAATCGCCTCGGAGGAGAGCTGCTTCCCCTCCTGAAGCGCCACGACCGCACAGCCGGTCTCGCCCCATTTCTCGTCGGGCACACCGATCACCGCGACTTCACGAATTTCTACGAGCTCGTAGAGGATATTCTCGATCTCCGCGGGGTAGACGTTTTCGCCGCCCGAGATGTACATATCCTTCAGTCGGTCTTCAATATAGATGAACCCCGCGGCATCCCGCGAACCGATATCACCCGTCCGAAACCAGCCATCGACGAAGGACTCTTCATTCGCCTCGGGCCGGCGCCAATATCCCGGTGTAACGACCGGGCCCCGACACCAGATCTCACCAGACTCGCCGGCGTCCGCCTCGCTGCCGTCTTCCCGTGTGATGCGAATCTCCGTATGTCGCAGCGTCTTGCCAGCCGATCCCACGTGTTCGGCCACATCGGCCTTTCCGAGAAAACAACAACTGGCCACGTTCTCGGTCATCCCGTATCCCTCTTGGATGACGAGACCTCGCTGATGCCACCAATGGACCAAGGAATCGGGAACCGCTTCGGCCCCTGCAGCCGCGACTCGCATGCGTGAAAAATCGGCTGTCGCATTGTCCGGATGGTCACGCAACGCGTTGTAGATCGCGGGGACTCCGAGAAAATGCGTGATGCCAAGCTCGGCATCGCTGAACGCCGCCAATGCCGATCCGGGTTCGAAGGTCCGCATAACGACCGCCGTGCCCCCGGCATAGAGCGCCGGACATGCGAAGACCTGAAGACCCCCGATATGGAAGAGCGGCATAACGGAAAAGCTCACCATATCCTCGCCGCAACCAAGCGAAGCCGCCGCATTGATATTGGCCCAGAGCATCATGCCATGAGTCATAATGACGCCCTTCGGTTGACCGGTCGTTCCCGAAGAATACATGAGCATGCATTGCTCGTCTGGGGTGAGTTCGACTTGGCGCGTAATCGGCGTTGCATCGCGCGTGCGCGACTCAAAATCGCTCTCGGCGCCCTGCCCTTCGGTCTCAATCCGGAATTCGATCGGAACGCTGAGCGCATCGACGGTCTGTGCCAACTCTCGATCGTAAATCAAGACACGGGGTTCCGCATTGCCAATGATGAAGTCGAGTTCCCCGGGCGTCAGTCTAAAGTTAAGCGCCAGATGGACTGCGCCGATTCGCCAGGTTGCAAAGATGATGTCAAGCGCATCCGTCGAGTTCAGCGCCAACACGCCGACCCGATCCCCTCTCTCGATGCCGAGGTCGCTCAACCAGCCGGCGATCCGCCCCACGCGATCGTGCATCTCCGCATAGCTTCGCCTTCGGCCACTCGGAAGTTCGACCGTGGCCAGCTTCTCCGGACTGTTCGTCGCGCCGTGGCCAATCCAATCCATCACCATTTCGTGCATACCGACCTCCTTTCCTCAGCCTACAGCAATTCGCGTGAACAGTGGGATGAACTTGACGCGATGCGCAACTTCGCGGGATTTTCTTGATCTGAGTTTTGATTCATGGGAAACGTCTCTGCCTTCGCAGACTCAATAGCGGTGGGGGGAGTCGAGGGCGAACTCGGCTCAGCGACCTAATCCCTGCTCGGGTGACTGCAGCCAAATCGCGCTCGATCGAGTAGGCCAACAAGGAATTCGCATTTGATTGGCTAGCGTCGGGGCACCCTCTTGTGGCGCGAGCCCGCGGGCAAAGGAGCGATGGGTGAGCGACGATCGCGAGAAACACATTACCTTCTGCCGGATCTGCGAGGCGACGTGCGGCCTCGAGGTCGAGACGGAAAGGAATCGAGTCGTCTCGATTCGCCCGGACCCGGGGCACGTGGTCAGCCGAGGATTCGCCTGCGTGAAGGGGACGCGTTATGCGTCGACGCAGCACAGTCCGGATCGCCTGACACGGCCCGTGAAACGCATGGGGAATGAGTGGCAAGAGATCGGCTGGGACCCCGCTCTGCGGGACATCGCGGCGCGCGCCAACGCCGTCATCGATGAGCACGGACCCGAGAGCTTCGGCCACTTCGTGGGATCGGCCGGCGGCGCCAACGTCCTGGCGCCGATCTTTCGGGGCGCGCTCTTCAAGGGCGTGGGTTCGCATCGCATGTACGGCACGGGCACGTGCGACACCATGAACAAATTCCGCGTCAACGAGGAGATGTACGGCTCCCCGATGCGGCTCGCGTACCCCGACGTCGAGAAGACTTCCTTCATGATGATCTTGGGCGCCAATCCGGTCGTCTCGGGAAACACCCTCTACCATCTACCACGAGCGCGCGAGCGATTCGCTGCGATCAGCGAACGCGGTGGACTTGTCATCTTCGTGAACCCGCGCCGCGTCGAGTCCGCGACGGCGGGTGAACACCTCTTCATTCGCCCGGACACCGATCTCTTCTTCTTGGCTGCATTGGCGAACGAATTGATTCGCATCGGTGGCGTGGACCGCGCTCGAATTGAAGCGCACATGAATCGCTACGACGTACTCGCCGGGGCCGTGGCCGATTGGACCCCCGAACGACAGGCGACGGTCACGCACGTCCCCGCAGAGGTGGTTCGCGAGTTGGCGGCGGCGCATGCCGCCGCGGACGGGGCCGCCCTCTACATGGCGACCGGCGTGAATCAGGGCCGCAGCGGTACCCTTTGTTTCTGGTTACTCGAAGCGATCAACGCCGCGAGCGGCAACCTCGATCGAATGGGTGGCACGCTTATGGGGCACGGCCTCGTGGACATGGCGAAGCAGGTGACCGAAGACCCTCAGATGATGACCTCGCAGCATCGCCACGACGACCTGCCGACGGTGAGCGGCCAACAGCCGGCGGGCATGCTCGCGGACGACATCTTCGAAGGTCGTGTGAAGGCGCTGATCATCGAGGCGAGCAATCCATTGCTCGCCTGCGGAAATCCCGACGGCCGTCTCGAAGAGGCACTGTCGCGCCTCGACCTACTGGTCTCGATCGATCTCTTTCGAAACGAGACGGGAGACCTTGCGCACTACGTGCTTCCAGCACCGACCTGGCTCGAGCGTCCCGAGATTCCGTATGCGATCCAGAGCTTCGCGGGCTGCTGTCCGACGCCTTACATGATCTATGCAGACGCGGTCCTCGAACCCCCGCCGGGCGTACGGCACGAATGGTGGATCTATACGCGGCTAGCCGAAGAGATGGGGATTCAGGTTTTCGGCAGTGCGCTTGGGAGTGGCGCGGCCAAGCTCGCCGCACGGCTTGCATACTCCCCGCTCGCGCGCTTCTTGCCCGGCCCTGAGAAGATCTTCGACGGGATGCTCAAGCAAGGCGGGCTGCCAGGCACGCGCGAAATGACAGAGAAGCATCCGCACGGCCTACTGCTTCCCGAAAACGAAGGCGAAAATTTTCTTGGAACCGATCGCGTGTTGACGAGCGACGGTCGCGTCGACCTCGCCCCGACTGCTTTCGTCGAGACCTTCGAACAAAAGGTGGATGTTCTCTATCGAGACGAACTCGCCAATGCTGATCGACTTAAGCTGATCGGCATCCGCCAGGTGCGTCGATTGAACACCTCGTCGTCGAACAGTCCCGACCTCGTGCGCGAAACCACCAACTACGCCTACATGAGCTCGAACGACGGAGATCGGTTCGGCCTGATCGACGGCGACCATGTCGAGATCACATCGAAGCACGGGCTAATCGAGATTCCGGTTCGCCTCACCGACGAGATGATGCCCGGCACGGTCGCCATTCCTCAATGCTGGGGCCACGCCCGAGCGGGTGGCCTAGCGCATGCGGCCAGCCATCCCGGCGTGAACTCAAACCTGCTCGCGGGCGATGGTCGGGACAACATCGAGAAATTGTCGGGCATGTCCCATCTTTCCGGGATTCTCATTGACGTGCGTCGGATCGAGACTCCGCGCAACGCTTGATCGCCCGACTGCGCACTCGGGCCATACTCTCGGAACAGTCGCGCACCGAAGACCCGTCCCAGCTCCCGCTGTCCTGGGGTCCAGTGGAGGGATCATGGAAGGGATAAGCCGGGCCAGTCGAACGGAGAGCCGCCGATGATCGAGACACTCGTGGTTCTGACCGTCGTCGTTCTGGGAGTCACAGCCGGCGCGATGCTCGCGGAGGCGGTCATCCTCGTGCCCTTCTGGCAGTCCATCGAGGCACCTGCCTTCCTTGCCTGGTACAAGCTCAACGCTGTGCGGCTGCTTCGATTCTTCGGACCGTTGGGAGTTGGCGCACTCCTGGTCCCGGGCCTTGCAACCACGGCCGTATGGTTTCATGAAGCCGATGGACTCGTCTTGCTTGGCGCTGCAACCGCACTCTCGCTCTTCGTACTGATCTCGTTTCCTCTCTACTTCTGTAATGTGAATGCGAGTTTTGAGCAAGGAACGATCGACCCAGACGACGTACCCGAGGAGCTTCGCCGGTGGGGCCGGTGGCACTGGGTTCGAACGATCGCGGCAACTCTCGCGTTCTGCGCTTCGGTTCTGGCTGTGCGAGATGTCCCGTAGCAGGGCGTTTGAGCTGACGTTCAGAATGTCCCAGACGCGGAAGCGAAGACTCCGTCGAGGAACCGGATCATCACGTCAAGAGCCTCGGGCGCATCGGCTTCGAAGCTGTTTCCGAGTATTCGGTTCGAGCCTGAGTCGAGGAACGCGTGCGACCTTCCGTCGTATTCCCAGTACGAGACGGGATGGCCGGCCAACTCCAACTTCTGAAAATAGGCCTGGACCGACGCCGGCGTGGTCACCGGGTCGTCGGTCCCAACGGTCAGCAGCTGCGGGGGTAGTAATCGCTCACTTGCATGCGGGATGTTGTGAGCGGGCGAGAGCGCGCGGTAGAGCTCCGGATGTTCGGTCACGTTTTGATCGTTCCCGAACAACCCTCTTGGCAGAGAACCACTGACGAGCCAGAAGGGGTTCCGAAGGCTCTCGAATCCGTCCACTGCTCCCTGGTAAACATCGAAGGCGCCATAGCTCAGGATGGCCGCCTGGACGCCAAGGCCGCCTTGCTCGGCAACCTCTTCCGCCGTCGTTCCCGCCGGCAGGTAGCTGGGTTGGAAGTTCGGCGACGTCTGCGAGAAGGGTGCGGAACTGAGCCGATCCCCCAGGTTGACGATCATGGCCGACAAGTGTCCGCCCGCGCTGTCTCCGGTCACTGCGATCCGGCCCCCATCCCCTCCGTAGTTTCCGATGTGATCCTTCACCCAGAGCACGGCACCAAAGGCGTCATCGACGATCTGGTTCAAGGTCACGGAATTGTTGTTGTCCGCGAGTAATCGATAGTCGACGTTGCAAATGACGTACTCACCGTGCGTCGCCAGGTAGGCAGAGGCCTGATGCATGATCGACTTGTCATTGACCAGCCATCCCCCGCCATGGAACATCACGACGACCGGATACGCGTCTTTGCCCGACTTGGGTGTGTAGATGTCCATGCTGAGGTCGAATCCGGCCGGGGACCCCCACAGCACATCCTCGACCACCGTGTATCGGTCGGGGTCGTTGTTCTGCCGCAACTCCTGGTGCTCGGAGCAGGACGACAGGGCGAGCGCGATGAGCAGCACAGACAGCAATGCCTGACGAAGCGAGCTGGCCGCACGCTTTGCAATCGCCTCGCTCGAATGGTCTGGCCGAATCGCGTTGACTCCCATTCAGATCAGCTCCTAGACATCGGGCATGCCCCAGCGCCGAGGCGCCGGGAGAGCAGACCGCCTACCTGCTCGCTGGCGAGTTCTCGCTGTGGCCGGAGCCTCTCGGGCTGGCCGCGACGCGCGACCCGGCATTGGCGCGGCGCGGCGCAGACATTGCCCGGCAGGAGTACCTGGCTGTCGGCATCAAATAATCCCTTCAGGCTCGCCCCCTAACATCGTCTTTCCCATGTTCTCGAGTCGGGCATCGAGGTCAAAGATCACGTGACAGGCCATCGTGTTGATGTCGCGAACGGCCCGCTGGAGTGGATGGCTCTGAAAGTGTGCGTGGGCTCCGCTGGCCTCGGCGATCGACTGGAGCACGCGCTTGCTTTGATCGACCACGAATGCATAGGCACCGACCCAGCGTGCCCGATCGCTCGGTTCTGCCAGCTCCCGCAATTCCATGACTTCGCTCACGACTTGCCTGAGTAGGAGTTCTGCTTGGCGAATTTCAATCTCCGCGCGCGCAAGTCTCATCTGTGCCGCAGGTTTGTCGGCTTGTTTCGTCCCCACCCCGTAAAGCACCCGCTCCATCATGGATTGCTGGAATCGCCGTACCGCCACCTTCGCTTGTCCCAAGGCGGGCATCGCCGCGGCGAGTCCAAGAATGGGGATCATGGGCGTTCTGTAGAGAGGCCCGTCGTATAGTCTTGCACCTAATCCGTGGCCAGAAGAAAGCTCGACAATGGAAGCGGTCCGCTCCTCGGGAACAACGAGATTCTCAATCACAATGTCGTTGCTTCCGGTGCCCGCCATGCCGTCGACGTACCACGTATCTTCGATCAGGACCTCGGAGGGACGCATCGCAAAGAAGCGAAAGTCCAGGGCGTTGTCTGGATCTTCGACCCGTGCACCGACGATCACCCACTGGGCGTGCATAGCCCCGGTACCCCACTGCCAACGACCGTTCAGACGAAAACCACCGTCGACCGGCTTCGCCAATCCAGAAACGGCGATGGCGGCCGGCGCAAGCGCATAGCTTCGATTGGCGAAGACCTCCTTCTGGAAGACCTCGGAAAAGTGACAGAACATCCAACAGTGCTCTATATAGAAAGTCGTCACCCACGCCATCGACGCATCACCCTCGGAGAGTGCGAGTCCGACCTCCATGAACGTGTCAAGATCGAGTTCGAGTCCACCGTGTTGATGGGGAACCATCAACTTGAAAATCTCGGCTTCCTCGAGCGCGGCGATCACGGCGTCGTGGGGTCTCCTCTGTCGCTCGGCCTCGGCTGCATGCTCGGCAAGTAGCGGCGCAAGCGCTCTGGCCCGTTCGATGAGTTTCGATGCGTCGCTGGGCATGCGTACGACCATACCAGAAGTCGTGGTCGAGTTGCGGTGCCATCTCACAGGTCATATCTGCATTCAAAATGGACAGGACGCTCCTACGCACGAACCGATTCACGCGCGCGCTCCTGAGGACGCTTCGCTCAAAATTGCCTGGTAGGGGGCCCGTCAGGAACGGAACGAATCGTCTGATCAAGCATCCGTCTCGGAAGACGCCGTTGAATGATTCGTTATGCCCGTGCTGCCAAGGGCTGCCGGGATCGATCAAACGGGCGTTGACATGTCGCTTCTCGATCCAAAGTGCCCGTCGAGTAAACTCATCGATCACGGTTAAGAAACGAAGCGTCTTCCCATCGCTCGTTTGATCCGCGACGAAGTCGTAGCTCCAGACGTGGTTCGGATACTCGGCCTTGTGCGAATCGATCGTGCTGGAGCCGGGCCCGACGTCGCTTCACGGCCTTCAAGATCCGAATGATTTGCTCCGCCGAGAAGCGTGCTCGCTTCATCCTTGCCTCCTGTCGCCTTCGAAAAGGCTAACTCAGGGGCTGGTACCAGTATGACGGGGCCGGACAGATCTCTACCACGAATCGCTCAGCAACGTCACGCCGGCCGATGTCTACTTCGGGAGGCGGTACGAAGCGCCGACTGAGCGATCGAAGACCAAGAGCAGGAGGAAGACTCAATGGCGGCGGCGGCGGCTGGAGAGAAGTCGTCTCTGCGGACTGATTCCTGTTAGGCAGGGGAGATTGTGTTTCCGTCACCTGCGATAAATAGACTTCTGAGAAACTAGCGTCCTACAGAGCCTCTATCCCCCGCGCAACGTCACCGACCCTGCAATGAATTTCGACGCCATCGTACTTAAAGGCAACCCCCGACGGTTCAATCGTGCCGACCGCCAACCCGCCCAACTGATCTCCCTCTTGCAGCTCGATCGGCGCTCGACCCGAAATTCCAACCAACGCCAATCGGCGCTCGGTGCGAGGATGCCAGACTGTTTGGGTCACCCGAATTTCGGGGTAGTGCTGTCGAACGATCTCGGGAGTCGGCATCGGTTTCGACGTCGCGACCTCATGCTGCACGATCTCGGTTGTGGGGACTGCCTGCGCAAAGTTTATCAGCGCATTGAATTCGGCTTCGCCATCCGAAGGAGTTGTCGCCTCCGTTACAACGTCCGCCACTCGAACTTCTGGCTGGTTTGCGCGCGCGACGTGGGCAGCCGCAGGGGGACGTTCTATTACGCCAACGTAAGCACGAAGGGTTTCACGCGAGTTTTGATCGGGATTGTGGGTCCCTACAAGCGCCGGCACGACTGCCCCGGACGGAAGGTTCACCATCACCTCTTTCCCGCCCAATGACTTGTAAGGCGACGAATAACCCGCCGTCCACTTCCGCTCCATTTGCAGATTCCACTGCGAAGGTGCCTCCGTGTTCGGGTCTAATTCGCCAGCCGCAGCAGCATCACGCGCGGGACCCAATATGAGAAGCATCGCGCAGACAAGCATCCCCAGACAGGAGCGAAGCGCATACCGACCTAGCCCGTTTCCCGCTCTTCGCCCTCCGGGCGTATCGTGAACTGAGACCGGATGGACGTCAACGCCCTGACCTTGCCTCGATCTTCGTCGCAGCTCTAAGTGCTTGAGTATCCCACACAAATCGGTTTTCCTCCGGCCGGCCTCATTAGGTACGTCTTCGAGGTGATTTCCTCGCATCATTCGGAGTAGAACTCCCGATCCAACACTTCATCCTCCGCCATCTCCTACTCCTAGGTCACGTGATGTCATCCGGACTGGCCTAACAATGTGCAGAGGTTCAGACTTAGAGGCGCCAGTAGTTTTGAACTACTGGCGCCTCTTGTTCAAGAGCATGTCTTAATCAAACTCACCTATTGAGC